>Ga0265297_10003756_pt1 | contig 26639 bp, 22 predicted proteins | sample Munlanlwell13791_FD_192502 | JGI IMG/M metagenome (GOLD analysis project Ga0265297, IMG submission 192502) | Leachate microbial communities from a municipal landfill in Southern Ontario, Canada - Leachate well 137-91 | ecosystem: Engineered > Solid waste > Landfill > Unclassified | place...
TGTTCCTGAAGGGCAGCACGGTGGTGCATGCCCCGGACATGAACAAATACAGCGCCTCAAATCCCGACACCTATCAGGTGCTGGCCAGCAATGTGGACAAGCTGTCGTTCTCCAGCGGGGCCGATGCACGGCTGACGATGAGAATATCGCTGGCGAGCGCGTCTTCGTCCTCCTCCAGCGGCAAGAGCCTGTCGGGAGCGTCCAGGAAGGCCCTTTCCGGCTCTGACGGAAGCAGCAGCGACGGAACCAGCACGGACGGGAGCAGCACGACTGCCGCCTCCGAACAGAGTGACCTGCAGACCTCCGTGCTGCCGGACAGCGCCAACGGCACCTCCGTGGCCAAAGCGCTGGTGAACTAGGTTCCGGGCCGCGCTGTAAAGGAAGGCTCGCTCCGGCGACAGCAGCAGTGGATATTCAGGGCGGGAGCTATGCAAACGCATAGCTCCCGCCCGCGTTGTTTCCCGACACGCGCGCGCGTGCCAGGCAGCAGCAGCGACGCGCAAAGCCGCCGAATGGGACGTTACTTCGTTAACCTGAAAATTTCAGTTGGCCGCGGGATTCGGCGAAAAACCGCTTCATACTGCCTTCACAAAATTATCCTTTCGTGCCGTGGAGCACGCGCGGATAATTTTGTTCGGCATTATTTTGCGCTTTTTCGCCTCGGTCCTCGCGCCAACTGAAACTTTCAGGTTAAATAATTGCAAAAAATGGGCTTGTATGGGCCGGTATAAGACGGTAGAATATCCTCAGCTTTCGGACAGGGAGACCGCTTATGGATTTGAGAAAACTGATTCTTTCAGGGAGGGCGCGCTACGGCATTATCGGACTCGGCTATGTGGGGCTGCCGCTGGCCGTCGCGCTGGCGCGGCGCGGGTTCCGCGTCGCCGGTTTTGAGGTTGACAAGGCCAAAATACGCGACATAAACAAGGGCGTTTCGTATATAGGAGACATACCTTCCGAGACCGTCAGGGAATTGCATTCCAAGGGGCTGCTTTCGGCAAGCGGTGATTTTTCCGGGCTTAAGGAGCAGGACATTGTCATCATATGCGTGCCCACGCCGCTGCGCAAGAGCAAGGACCCGGACGTATCCTATATAGTCGCCTCGGCGGAGCAGCTGCGCCCGCGGCTGCGCAAAGGGCAGCTTGTAATTCTGGAAAGCACCACCTATCCCGGCACCACCGTGGAGCTGGTAAAACCGCTGCTGGAGGAAACCGGCCTTGCCGCCGGAAAGGATTTCTTCCTCGCTTTCTCGCCGGAGCGGGTGGACCCCGGCAACCCGAAATACGGCATAGAGAACACCCCCAAGGTAGTGGGCGGAGTCACCAAAACCTGCGGCGAGCTGGCCGCGCTGGCCTACAGCCGCGCGGTTGAAAAAGTGGTGCCCGTCTCCTCCACCGAGGCGGCGGAAATGGTGAAGCTGGTGGAAAACACCTTCCGCGCCGTCAATATCGGCCTGGTCAACGAGATTGCGCTTATGTGCCACCGGCTGGGGCTCAACGTGTGGGAGATTCTGGACGCGGCGGCGTCAAAACCGTTCGGCTACATGCCGTTCAAGCCGGGCCCCGGAATTGGCGGACACTGCATACCGCTGGACCCGCATTACCTGGGCTGGAAAATGAAAACCCTCAATTTCGAGCCGAGGTTCATAGAGCTTGCCGGCGCGGTCAACTCCGCCATGCCGGAGCATGTGGTTTCGCGGCTGGCGGAAATCCTGAATATCCACGGCAGGGCGCTCAACGGCAGCAGGCTGCTGGTGCTGGGCATGGCCTACAAGGCGGACATTGCGGACCACCGCGAGTCCCCGGCGACGGATGTGGTGTCGCTGCTGCTGAAAACGAAAGCCCGCGTGGATTATCACGACCCCCATGTGCCGGAGATAGAAATAAACGGGAAAAAGCACCGCTCCCGCCCGCTTGCGCCCGCCATGCTTAAAAGATACGATTGCGTTATCATCGTTACCGCCCACTCGCGCATAGACTACGGCATGGTGGCCAGGCATTCCAGGCTGGTTTTTGACACGCGCAACGCCGCCGCCGGCATCTCCTCGGAGAAGATATACAGATTATGACAGAAACAGGCGCACCGGATATTAAAAGCGAATGTTTTGAACTGGCCAAGGCGATAGGCAGGACAATGGGCCAGATGGCGCTTTACGGCGCCGCCCACCCGTCGGTGGAGGAGGGGGCGGCGCAGGCGCACAAGCTGGCGCTGTCCCTGGCGGAGCAGAGCAAGGGCGAGTTCGTCCTCGCCGCCGACGCCGACCATGTTACCGCAAACGGCAAAATAGTTTTCGGCAGGGATAAACTGCCCTCCGCGCTTTCCGGCACGTTTGAACGGCTGCATCTGTCCAGCATCACATTCCGCGCCTCCGCCACCAAAGACGAGGTGCGCCGGCTTTGCGAGATTGCGCTTATCCGGCAGGACAGGATAAAGGATTTTTCCGCCGCCGGATTTCTGAAAGAGAAGAATATTTCCGGCATAACGCTTAACGCCACCGTGTATGCGCGCATAAGGGAAGGCCAGAAAGTGGTGGATTCCACTCTGCGCGCGGGCGGACGCCCCCAGCCGCCGGGCGGCGGTTCGGGTTCGGGAGGTGGCGGCGGCTCCGGCATGGGCAGCGGTTCGGGCGAAGGCAACGGTTCCGGCGGCGCGGGAACCGGCGCGGGCGGGGGCGGAGGGGCAAGCCCGGCTTACGCCTCGCTTCAGAAAACGATGTCCGGCGGCTCGCTGGAGGACAGCCTGTCCGCCATGGTGCGCGAACTGCCGCTGAACGACGACGAGCGCAAACGGATTATGGAGGTGGTGCTGGTCCAGCTCAAGCAGGAGCTGGGGTTGCGCGTCAAGTCCGCCACCGAAATGCTCTCCAAGGAAAAAACCCGCGCCCAGAACGCCAGCGCGCGCACCGACACCATGCTGGCCACCGGCTCGGAGGGCATGGTCATCGTCGATGCCGGCGGCAAAATACTGATGATGAATGCCGCGGCGGAGGATATATTCGGCAGGAAGTTTTCCGAAGTGTCAGGCAAGTCCATAACCGAAATCAGCCGCCGGGAGCAGATGATAACCCTCTCCGGCAGCATCGCCACCCCCGACGACAAGCCCATTGCCCCTGAAATGAACGTGCACGGCGTGGAAGACACCATGCGCATAATGCGCCAGAGTTCCGCCATAATCCGCAACGACGCGGGGGACATAGTGGGCTCCACCGTCATCCCGCCGGATATGGCCAAACTGCGCGAATACGACAGGCTGCAGAAGGAATTCGTGGCAAATGTGACGCACGAGTTGCGCTCGCCGCTGACTTCCATAACGGCGGCCCTGGGGATACTAAACACCAATCTGAACGAGCTGTCCGGGGAGAATAAATCTTTTCTTGACACCGCCATGCGCAACGCGCAGCGGCTGAATTCGCTGATAGGCGACATACTGGATTTTTCCAAGCTGCAGTCCGGCAAGCTCTCGGTGCATCCCGAACCGTGCGACGCCGCGCTAATAGCCGTGGAGGCGGCGGACGCCATGCGCGCCTGGGCTCAGGCCAAGGGCGTCAGGCTCGGGGTGAACGCGCCGCCAACGTTACAGCTTCACGCGATGGCGGACAAGGCGCGCTCGGTGCAGGCGCTGATGAACCTTATTTCCAACGCTATAAAATTCACCCCCGCCGGCGGGGAAATAACGGTGTCGGCGCAGCCTCAGACCAGGGGCAACGCCAATTACGCGGCATTTTCCGTGAAAGACACCGGCCCCGGCATCCCCAAATCGGACCAGCAGAGGATATTTGAACGTTTCGTCCAGATAGCCTCCGGCGAGAGGATGGGCGGCACCGGCCTGGGACTGCCGATTACCAAGGCTTTGGTGGTGATGCAACGCGGCAGCATAGAACTGGACAGCGACGCCGGCAGAGGGGCGACATTCACCATGCTGCTGCCGGTCTCCGCGGCGCCGCGGGAAACTCCGGCGGATTCCGAAGCCGTCCCCGCGCGGAAAAAGAAATGGTGGAGAAGGCTGCTGGGGGAATAGGCGGATGAAATCCTCCCCGTTCTCTTCGCGACTGATGGCGGTGATGTTTTTGCTGGGCACCGCTCCGCTGGTGCCGGCGGGCGGGCTGCTGTACTATTACCAGTCCCGCGCGAAGATAAACATTCTGGCCCTGCACGAAAGCCTCTCCGCCGTAGCCGCCGACACAATCTGGCATTATCTCCGCACATTGGCAGGCCGGCTGGAATTCGCAGAGAGGCTGGAGCTTTCCCCGGACGCGCGCGACGCCGCCCGCGTCCAGTTGGAACAGGCGCTGCTGACCAATGCTGATATTCTTTCCATAGCGGCGCTAAGTAAAAACGGCGCGCCGCTGGTGCGCGCCAGCAGGCCCGGCCTGGCGGACTGGCTCACACGCGGAGCGCAATCCGCCAATCCGGTATTCACGGAGGCGGTGCGCACGGGACAGGTGGTTTTCAGCGGGCTGGATTCCATGGGCGGCGCGCCGGTGTGTTCGCTGGCGCTGCCTCTTAAAAACGGCAATTACCTCTACATGCTGGCCAGCATGGAGCCGCTCTGGCGCCAAATTCAGGAACAGCGCATAGGCAAAACCGGACGCATTCTGGTAACCGACGGGCAGGGCCGCATTTTCAGATTCGGCGGCGACAATCCGCCCATAGTGTTCCCTGTGGTTCTTCAGAAACTGTTTTCCGCGGGGCCGGCGGCGCGGCTGGAATATGTGCCCTCGCTGGACGGCGTGTTTGTGGGCGCCTACAGGCGCGTGCCGGAAACCGAATTATACGTGGCCACATTGCAGTCCCGCAGCGAGGCCTTCTGGACTTTGCGCGTTACCATGCTGCTTATGGCGGGTTTTCTGCTGCTGGCGGCGACGGCGTCCTATTTCCTGTCCCGCAGATACGCGGCCAAGCTGAGCGAGCCCGTCGCCGCCCTGATAGACGGCGCCAGCCGCGTGGCAAGAAAGAATTTTGACACTCCCGTTAAAAGCTCCGAAAACTGGGGCGAGTTCAGGGGGCTGATTCTGGCCTTCAACTCCATGATGGCCGAAACCGGGCGCTACAGCCGCCTCCAGGTTGACAAGGTGCTGGAGGAAAAGCACAAGATGGACCTGCTGATTTCCATGATGAGCGACGGCGTCGTTCTCGCCGACGATAACTGCCAGCCCGTATTCATGAACCGCATCGCCCAGGAGCTGCTGGCGGACCCGCAGTTCCGCGCCCTTGCCGTGGACGGCGCGGAGGAGACGGTGCGCCACCTCTGCCGCCGCGAGGGGGAATCCGACCAGGCCTACGCAGTGCAGCTTTCCGGCGGGACGCGCTGGTTCCGCGTAACGCGCCAGCGCTTCCAGCCCTCGCGCGGGGAGGCGATGTTTCTGATAGCGCTGCGCGATGTTACGCTGGAGCACGAACTGGACGCCGTAAAAGAGGAGTTCTTCAATTCCGTCGCGCACGACCTGCGCGCCCCGTTGCTGGGAATGCAGGGATATATACGGCTGCTGGAAGCCTCCGTCGCCGACCCTAAGGGCAAAGAGATAATCTATTCCATGAAAACCGTCAGTTCCCGCGTTTTCCGGCTGGTGGAGGACATACTGGACGTAGCGCGCATGGAATCAGGAACGTTGCGCCTTAAGTCCGAGAGCTTTGACATAGAGGAGTGCGTCTCCCGCGCGGTCATATCGCTTGCGCCGCTGGTGGCGGAGAAAAAGATAGAGCTTTCCGCCCGGCTGCTGCCTGGCGCGTCCGGGGAGTTTTTCGGCGACGTGCGCATGATGGAGCGCGCGCTGGTGAATTTAATCTCCAACTCGGTCAAATACACGCCGCAGGGCGGGCGGATAACGGTTTCCTACGGCATGTCCGGCGGCATCGGCGAGGTCCGCGTGAAAGACAGCGGCCCCGGCATCCCGCCGGCCAGGATGGGCGAGATTTTCAAGAAATTCCACCGGCTGGACGAAACTCACGGCGGCTACGGCCTGGGCCTTGCCACCGTCAGGAAGATTGTGGAGATGCACGGCGGCCAAATCCGCGCCGGAAACGGCGCAGACGGCGGCGCGGAATTTTCGTTCACAATACCCGGCCAGCCCCCCAAAGACGCGCCCCGGTCCGCCCCCCCGGCCTGAACGCGCGGACACCCAGCCTGCTGCACATGGAATTTCAAGCACTCAGTATTTTGTACAATCGGACAGGCCCGTTTTCCGCAAATGGATGGCGGAAGCCGGCGTGAAGCCGCCTGCGGTTTGGCTGCGGGAAACAGGCGGGCCTGTTGCGCGGGCGGCTGAAGATAAGGAGATCTGATATGGCTGTGGATATTGCCGTTCTGCTTAAAACAATGGTCCAGTACGGGGCCAGCGATTTGCATATCAGAAACGACAGCAAGGCCTTCCTCCGCATTCACGGCGATATAAAGGGCATAGACGGCAGCGAAATGACCAGCGCGGAGGTGGAGGCGCTGGCCCTTTCGCTGATGAACGATAAAAGCAAGCGCATTTACGAGGAGCGCATGGCCTCCGACTTCTCGGTGGACGGGGGCAAGGTGGGGCGGTTCCGCTTCAACGTGTTCCGGCAGCGGGGCAAACCCTGCATAGCGGTACGCCACATTCCGCTTAAAATACCCACTTTCGCGGACCTGAACCTTCCTGCGGCCACGTTGCAGAAAATGGCGCTCAACGAGCGCGGGCTGATACTGGTAACGGGCGTAACCGGCTCCGGCAAGACCTCCACGCTGGCGGCGATGATAGACCACATCAACGAAAGCTGCGACGACCATATAATCACCATAGAGGACCCCATAGAATTCGTGCACAGGGACAAGCGCTCCATAGTGGCCCAGCGCGAGATAGGCAGCGACGCAACCGATTTTCTGGACGCGCTGCGCTCCGCCATGCGGCAGGACCCGGATGTCATCCTGGTGGGTGAAATGCGCGACCTGGAGACAATGCGCGCCGCCGTTACCGCGGCGGAAACGGGGCATCTGGTGTTTGCCACCGTGCATACCATGAACGCGGTGCAGACACTGACCCGCATCATAGACCTGTTCCCGTCGCATCAGCAGACGCAGATACGGATGCAGCTGTCGGATACGCTAAAGGGAATTCTGTCCCAGCGGCTGCTGCCGCGCTGCGGCGGCGGGCGGGTGCCCGCGATGGAAGTGATGATTGTAACCCCGCACATCAAGAAGCTGATAGAGGACAACAACCTGAGCGGCATAACCTCGGCGATACAAAAGGGCGCCTATTACGGGATGCAGACCTTCAACCAGTCCATGGTGGCGCTTGCCAAATCCGGCACGGTAACAACCGAGGATGTGCTGGCCGCCGCCTCCAACCCCGACGACGTCATGCTGGCCCTGCGCGGCATAGAACAGGAATCCGAGCAGCACAAGGCCTGCTGATTTCCGCTAGCCTGAAAGTTTCAGTTGGCGCGAGGACCGAGGCGAAAAAGCGCGAAATAATGCCGAACAAAATTATCCGCGCGTGCTCCACGGCACGAAAGGATAATTTTGTGAAGGCAGTATGAAGCGATTTTTCGCCGAATCCCGCGGCCAACTGAAATTTTCAGGCTGGTCTGAAACTTTCAGGCTATTTGGGCGGGTGAGGAAGCCGTTCATCCAGCCGGTGAATTCCGCCCAGCCGCTGTCCCGCGCGAAGGCACCGCTTTGGGCGTAGCCCGCTTCCGTATCCGGCGGGACGGGGTTTTGCCTGCGCGGCGGAATCTCTATGGAAATACCCAGGGCATTCGCCCCGTAGTCGCCGTGCTTGCGCTGGAACAGGCCCAGGCGGCCTATCACCAGTTCCTGCGAGATAAATCTCTCCAGCTCCGCGCTTTTCGCTTTAACTTCCCCGCCTTTCGCCCGTTCGCCCACCAGCCGGGCGAAATGGCATAAATCGCCGAAATGGGCGTAGTCCCTGCGCAGGTCCGGCTCCAGCGAGCCGTAGCCCGCCATCCCGAAGCGCAGCACATTATTTACAGCGTATGAGACAGCCTCCCGCTCCCCGGCGCGCATGACGGCTTGCGACCAGTCTTTAAGCATGGCGGCCAGCTCCACGGCCTTTGCCCCGTCTATGGCGGAAAAAGTTTCCCCCAGGTCCATATGCTTGTCGGGCCAGTACAATTCCTCAAATTCCTTTTTGACGGAGGCCAGCACGGCGGCGGCTATGGCCGCCGCGGGCGCGTCCGGCTGCGCCTCCACAAACCCGCCCAGCGCCGCATACACATTTTCCGGCGGGGTGGCTATTTCCTCGGTGCCGAATATGATGCCGGCATGTCCGCCGGTTTCGTATGCCACCTCGGCCATCTGCATCGCGCAGGACAGCAGCATCAGCATGTCAACCCTGCCGGAATCTTCCAGAATTTTGCGCAGCTCCGTGTTCCTGACATGGCCGGAACCGCTCCCGTAAAGCATTCCCAGCATCCGGGACCGCCCCTCCACCCAGCCGCTGCCGTGGCCGTGCAGAATAAGGGCGTAATGCCGCGCGGGAAATTCGCGCCTGGCCCAGCGGACGAAGTCCGTAACATTGCGGTAATCGCCGAAATCCAGCTTGTCAAACCGCGCCAGCGCGGGCGAATGGAACGGATTACTGGAATCGGTGTGCTCCATGAGGTATCTGCTGGCGCCGCCGGAAGGATACGAGGCTTGCAGCACCATGTTGACCTTTGAGGTGGTGCCGGCATGGCCGGTTCCCTCCATGACGCGGTACAGCAGATTGGATTCCAGGGGCGGGTATCCCGCATAGACCATGATGGTCCATTCCTTCATCTGCGGCTTGGCTTCGGCGGACGCGGCGGGCGACGCGGCCTGCCGGGGCGGGGCGATACGCTCCAGCTCCGCCAGCGCGGAGGCCGCGGCGGACGCCGGCGCGCTGATACCAAGGGAAAGAATGCACAGACAGGTGGTTCTTCTCATGAAATTATTGTTTGCACAGGTCGTAACGTTGCGCCACGCGGACCAGTATGTCGTTGAATATATCCCAGTTGCTGTCCCTGGCAAAGGAACTGCTGTCGGAATAGGATGATTCGTGCTCGCCGTCATAGACGACCGGGCAGACAGGCGCGATTTCCACGGACACGCCGTGCGCATTAGCCTCGTAATCCGCATGCGGGCGGCGGAACATGCCCATATTGGCTATCACCAGTTCGGAAGCTATGAATTTTTTTATCTCGTCGCTTTTGCTTTTCAACGCCGGGTTTTCGGTTTTGGAGGCGGCCAGCTCCATGAAGTGATACAGGTCCCCGTTATGCGTCCGCTTTCTCTGCGTGTCGGCGGACGGCTTGCCCATTCCCGGCATGCCAAAGCGCATCACATTGCTCATCGCGTAAGCCAGCGCGCGCCCATCCTGGGGCCGGACGGCTGCGCCCCAGCCCTTGAGCATTTGCGCCAGGCCGGACATTTTGGAAACGTCCAGCGCGGAAAAATGCTGCCCCATTTCGTTCGTCTTGAAAAAATCCGTGTTTTCCAGAGGCTGCCATTCCGCTTTTACAGAGGAAAACACCGCGGCGGCTGTTTCGGCGGGAGGCGCGCCGGGGGCGCTAGCCAGCGATTTCGCCAGCGCGGCGAACACATTTTCCGGCGCCCAGATGTACTCTTCCGAACCGAACACGGCATCCGCGTATCCTCTCGCCTCGTAAGCTATTTCCGCCATCTGCATGCGGCAGGAGAGCAGAAACAGGATATTTTCATGCCCGGACGCCTCCAGTATTTTCCGCAGTTCGGAATTGCGTATATGGTTTGCGGCGCGCTCGCCGTAAACCAGGCCCGCCGGGGCGTATTCCTCCCAGCCGGTGCCGTGGCCGTAGAGCATAAGCGCGTAGCGTTTGGCCGGGTATTCGCGTTTGGCCCATTTGACGAAATCTATGACGGTGCGGTAATCGGCAAAATCCGCCCGGTCTATGTGCTGGAGCGGTTTTTCCGGGAAATTCCTGTCAACGGCATATCTGGTTGCGCCGCCGGGCTCGGATATTTGCAGCAGCACATTCACATTCGGCCTGCCGCCCGCTTTGGAGAGGCCTTTCATCGCAATGTCCAGCAAAAGCCTGTCTTTTTCCGCGAAACCGGTGTATACCATCAGCGTCCATTCCCTCTGCGCGTCCGCGCCGGCGGATGGGGCGGCCTCGGGAACGGAAACGGCGCCCGGAGCGCGCATACGCTCCAGCTCGGCAATGGCGGAATCTCCGGCAGCCGCGCCGCGCGCGCACAGCGGCAAAGCCAGCAGCAATGCCGCCGCAAAGCGCGCGCCGCCGCGCCGCGCGGCATTTCGCATGCGGGTGTTTTTCACTGTTTACACTCCTCGTATCCGTTGCCGTAGGGAATTTTGCCGAGCTTGCGAACGGCGGCAACCTGAAGTTTTGTGGCCACGCATTCGTCCCAATAACCTATCACATGCGCCATTTCGTGCATCAGCATTTCAACCGTGTGTTCCTCGGAGAAACCAAGCTCCTGCCGGCACATGTATATGTACGGCTCTCCGGGATAGGTATAGGCCAGCGCCGCCCCTCCGGCGCACTGGCTGAAATCCCGGTCGGACAGCGGGGCCAGCACCGTTACCCCGCTTCGCCATGCGCTATACATCCTGGAATACTCCTTCTTGTAGGGCTCGCGCTCCGCGTTGCGGCGCAGCATTTCCTCCAGCATGGATTTCACCGAGGAGGTATATGCCGACGCCTGCTCTATTTCGCCGGAGCCGCCGGCCATATACACCGAGGCGGGCTCGTCCCGTATTTTAAGAAACTGCTCCCTTGTCAGAACGTCGGGCGCGCCGGAGCCGCCGGCCAGAACGCGGCAATTGCAGACCGGCAATAACGCGGCGGCGAATATATAGAAAAATGCTCTCACGCGCATGCAGCCTCCTGGATAGATTATCGCACCGGCTGCGCGCAGCCGCATGGGTCAAAAGTCCCACTGGGACTTTTGACCCATGCGGGGACCGTCTTGCCGCGCTAGAATTTTTACTGAGAGCGAAAACGGAGGAGCAGGCAATATGAAAATGTCCAGTCTGGCGCAGATAGTGCTGGCGGCGGCGCTGGCGGCGGGAGCCGCTGCCGCGGGAGAGTGGGACCCCGTATCCGGTTACGGAGACAATTCGCTGGGCGGGGGAATGGAATCTTTCAGGCAGACCATGTCCCGCGCGTCCGAACAGATTTCGTCTACCATGAAAGCCGGCGCCGGAAAGAAACTGGTATGCATAGATCCGGGGCATCCCTCGCCGTTCAACAGCGGGTATGAAAAACAGAACGGCACCACGGAAACGCATATAAACTGGGTTGTCGCCGAAAAGCTGAAAAAGGCGCTGGAAGGAAAAGGCGTCCGGGTAATGATGACCAAAAGCGAGGAACGGCAACTCGTTGACAACCAGGACAGGGCCGTCATGTCCAACAAGGCGGCTGACAAATTTTTTGAGGAAAACTCCGGCGGCGTCGCGCTTGTGGTGCACCTGCACTGCGACACCGGCCCGCACAACGGCTTTGCGGTGTATTATCCCGACAGAAAAGGCAAATATACCGGCGTCTCCGGCGACGAGCCTAATATAGGATTTACGGGCCCCACGGTGGGCATACAGGAATCCAGCAAACAACTCGCCGGGGCCGTTGAAAGCGCCATGTCCGGCAGGCTTTCCGGCAAGGTGAAAAGCAACGGCGTCAAGGGCGATTCAAAGACCGCGGTGGGCGGGCGGCAGGGCGCGCTGACCTTCTCCATATTCTCAAAAATACCGACAATCACCGTGGAAATGGTGACTCTCTCCAGCAAACGCGACGTCGAATTCATAAAAACAGAGTCCGGCCAGCAGCAGATGGCCCAGGCCATCGCCGACGGGCTGATAGGCTATTAACCTGAAAATTTCAGTTGGCCGCGGGATTCGGCGAAAAATCGCTTCATACTGCCTTCACAAAATTATCCTTTCGTGCCGTGGAGCGCGCGCGGATAATTTTGTCCGGCATTATTTTGCGCTTTTTCGCCTCGGTCCTCGCGCCAACTGAAACTTTCCGGTTGGCCAGCGTTCGCGCATAACCCCCGGCTTTTCCGCACGGCGGACGGCGGTTCCCCTCCGGTTGCGAAAAACCATTATGAAAGCTGTCATTCTCAACGGCGCGCGCAGCGGCGGCTCCAACTGCGATTTCCCGAAAAAACCCAAGACATGCCGCGTATGCTGCTTGAGAACGGCGGCAACGTTTGATAAGGTAAAGCTGTAGCCGTTTGAAAGGCCTGCCAATCCGCATTCGCCGGAAAACCGGCGGCGGCAGCCTGCGGCAGGGAGAGTGTATGTCCGTTTTCACCAAAGACAAACTTGAAAAATACGCCGATGTGATGGTCTGGGGGCTGGAGCAGGCGCGCAAAGGCGGAAAAATAAACCCCTATGAAACCCTGCTTCTGCGCTACAATGCGCCCGCCCAGGATTTCGCCGACACGCTTTACCGCCGGTTTCTTGAAAAGAAAGTGAACATCGTCGTCCGCCTCACCCCCGGCCCCGTGGCGGAGAAGGATTTTTTCACGCTTGGCGACAAAAAAATGCTGGGCTTTATCCCCGCGGGCGAGCGCGAGCTTTATTCCTCCGCCAACGGCTGGATTCGGGTGCGCGCGCCGGAGAGCCTCACCCACCTGAAAGACACAGACCCAAAAAAAATCGCCATCCCCGCCATTGCCGGAAAACCCCTGCGCGATATTCTGGACAGACGCGAGGAGGAAGGCAAATTCAGCTGGACTCTCTGCACCTATCCCACGGAGGAGCTGGCAAAACAGGCCGGGCTTTCGCTGAAGGAATACGCCGCGCAGATTGAAAAGGCATGTTTTCTGGGCGAAAAGGACCCCGTCGCCAGATGGCGGCAGGTTTACCGCGACTGCGGGGAAATAAAAAAATGGCTGAACTCGCTGGGCATTGAGACGCTGCATCTGCAGTCCGCCCGCTGCGATTTGGAAGTGAAACTGGGCGAAAGCCGCAGATTTCTGGGCGTAAGCGGCCATAATATCCCGTCTTTTGAGATTTTCACCTCGCCGGACTGGCGCGGCACGCGCGGGACTTATTTCGCCGATTTCCCGTCTTTCCGCGACGGCAATTATGTCAAAGACATAAAGCTGGTTTTTGAAAAGGGCCGAGCCGTCTCCGTCCGCGCGGGGAAGGGGGATAATTTCGTCAAAAAGACTCTGGCCATGGACGCGGGAGCGGGCGCGCTGGGCGAATTTTCGCTCACCGACAGCCGTTTCTCCAAAATAGACCGCTTCATGGCCGACACTTTGTTTGACGAAAACCACGGCGGCAAACACGGCAACTGCCATGTCGCGCTGGGCGCGTCTTACAGCGACACTTTTGCCGGCGACCCGAAAAAGCTGACAAAGGCCGCCAAAGCCAAACTCGGCTTCAACAATTCCGCTTTGCATTGGGACATCATCAACACAGAGGACAAAGCTGTAACCGCCGCGCTTAAAAACGGGAAGAAAATCACCGTCTACGAGAACGGCGAATTCAAGTATTGAGGTGAGATATGAACAGGAAAGACTTCCTCCGCGTGGCCGATTACACCATTGACGACATCAACGAGGTTTTCGGCGTCGCGCGCGAAATAAAAGACAAGCTGAAGAAGGGCATTCCATACACCCCGCTTGCGGGCAAGACGCTGGGCATGATTTTCCAGAAATCCTCCACGCGGACGCGGGTTTCGTTCGAGGTGGGCATGTATCAGCTGGGTGGCTATCCGCTGTTTTTAAGCTCGGCGGATTTGCAGCTCAAGCGCGGCGAGACCATAAGCGACACGGCCAATGTTCTTTCCCGCTATCTTGACGGAATCATGATACGCACCTTCGCCCAGTCCGACGTGGAGGAACTGGCGGCCAACGCCTCCATCCCGGTAATCAACGGGCTGACCGACGACCATCATCCCTGCCAGATACTGGCGGATATTTTCACCATCACCGAAAAGCGCGGCAATGTCAAAGGCCTCACCGTCGCGTGGATAGGCGACGGCAACAACGTCCTCCATTCCTGGGTGGAAGGCTGCGCGCTGACCGGCATGAACCTGCGCATCGCAGTGCCGGAAGGCTTTGACCCCAAAAAGGAAATCATGGACTGGGGATACGCGCAGGCGAAAAAGACCGGCGTGAAAATAGAGCTTTTCCGCGACCCGAAACAGGCCGCCAAAGGCGCCGATGTTCTTTATACCGACGTCTGGACCAGCATGGGCCAGGAGGCGGAGAAAGAACGGCGGCTGAAGGCTTTCGCCGGCTATCAGATAGACGGCGAGCTGCTCAAAATCGCCAACAAAGGCGCGCTGGTCATGCACTGCCTGCCCGCGCACCGCGGCGAGGAAATTTCCGCCGAGGCGATGGACGGCCCGCAGTCCGTGGTTTTTGACGAGGCCGAAAACAGGCTGCATCTCCAGAAAGGCATTCTGGCCCTGCACCTGGGCAAGGACTGGAAAAACGCGCCGGCCAGGGAAGCGGCGATGCTGCAGACCGCGCCCAGGCATTGCTGCGCGTCCAAAAAGACCTGCTGCGGACACTGATAAACCGCCCGGGGCGGGCCGCGCGGTCCGCCCCGGGACACAATTCCATGAACCTATATCACGAAACGGCGGCCTGGGCGGGCGTATAACAAAACCCATGCGCGCGCTGCTTGTAAACGACGACGGCATCCACGCCGAAGGGCTTGCCGCGCTGGAGCGGGCCTTCGGCCCGCGCGCGTCCACCGTGGCGCCGCTTTCCCAGCAGAGCGCCAAAGGCACTTCCATAACGCTGCACCGCCCGCTGCGGGTGCATGAGATACACCGCAACGGCGCGCGCCGTTTTGCCGTGGACGGCACTCCGGCGGATTGCGTCAAGATGGGCATTACCAGGCTTTCCCGCCTCAGGCCGGACATTGTGATCTCCGGCGTGAATCCGGGCGCGAATGTGGGCATCAACCTGCTGGCTTCCGGCACCGTTTCCGCCGCGATGGAGGCTTTCGCCATGGGCATCCCGGCGATAGCGGTTTCCATAGACGGTTTCACCGGCCTGCATTACGATTATGCCGCGCAGATTGCGCTGCGGCTGGCCAAAGCCGTCCTGGCGGCGAAAAAGCTGCTGCTGCTCAATGCGAACATCCCCAACCTGCCGCCGCGCCGGATAAAGGGCCTGCGCGCGACAGTGATGGGCAGCTCCCGATTCTCGGAATTCTACCGCCGCCGCACCGACCCGCGCCGCAACAGTTACTACTGGCTGGACGGCGAGCTTGCCGATCTTGCCCCCAATCCGAAATCCGATTATGCCGCGCTGAAGGCCGGATACGTTTCCGTAACCCCGCTGCGGCTGGACCTGACCGACGAAAAGCTGCTTCCCCGCTGCGCCGCGCTGCTAACCCGGTAAACCAAGATTCTATTCTTTCCGCCCGGCGGACTCGCCAATTATGGTAGAATAAAGCAGCGCGGCGGGCGCTGCGGATACGCGGCGTCCGCGCTGATTTTTTGCTTTCGCCGAGGGAGAACTGAAAATGTCCACCGTTTTCGCCGGAACAAAGCCATCCGAGTTTGCGCTTTCGCCGCGCCGGGCCGGATTTTACGACATTTCCGACGCGATAATGAAATCCTCCTACCGGCTGCCGCCGGGCGACCTGGAATTTTACGAATCCGTGGATGTGGCCTACCGCGCAATATGCGCCATTCTCTACAACTATGTCCCGCTATCGGGGCATCCGGGCGGCAGCATCTCATCCGGCAGAATCGCGCAAACGCTTGTGTTTGACGGCATGGACTACGATTTTTCCGACCCGGACCGCCCCGACGCCGACCTTATTTCCTACGCCGCCGGACACAAGGCGCTGGGGCTTTACGCGCTGTGGGCGCTGCGCAACGAGCTGGCCCGCATAGGCGACAAAACGCTTCTGCCCGCTGAAAAACATCAGCTCCGGCTTGAGGATTTGATTGGTTTCCGCCGCAATCCCGCGGCGGGGACGCCGCTTTTCAAACAGTTCAATTCCAAGCCGCTGGACGGGCATCCCACCCCGGTTACGCCATTCATAAAGCTGGCGACCGGGGCGAGCGGGGTGGGCGTCGGCTCGTCGCTGGGGCTGGCACTGGGCGCGGCGGACATATACCGCGCGGCGGCGCCGCGCGTGCACATCATAGAAGGCGAGGGCGGCATGACCGCGGGCCGCGCGCACGAGGCCTTCGCCTGCGCCGCCACGACACAGCTTAAAAACGCGGTGCTGCATGTGGACTGGAATCAGGCCTCCATAGATTCCGAGCAGGTCTGCCCCGAAAACGGCAGGCCCGGCGATTACGTGCAGTGGACCCCCGCAGAGCTGCTCTACACCCACGACTGGAACGTTGTTTCCGTCCCCAATGGCCACGATTTCTTTCAGATACAGGCGGCGCAGCGGCTGGCCGCAGGGATGGACAACAGCCAGCCCACCGCCATAGTCTACCGCACCGTCAAAGGCTGGCGCTACGGCATACAGGGCCGAGCGGCGCACGGCGCGGGACACAAGTTCGCCTCGGACGGGTTTTACGCCGCGCTGGACGAGTTCCAGAAGTATTACAAGACGGAACTGCCCCGCTTCTGCGGCGAGCCGTCGCCCGAGGGTCTGGAAAAATGCTTCTGGAACACGTTGTCGGCCATACGCAAAACTCTGGAATCAAGGACGGATTTGTGCCGGCTGGCGGCGCAGAAATTGCAGCAGTCCCGACGGCGGCTGGACGCCGCCGCGCGCAGGCCGCGCGCGGACGCGCCGGACCTGTCCAAGCTCTACGGCGGGAAACTCACGCCGGAAACAAGGCCCGCTTCGCTAAAACTGGAGCCGGGCAAGCCGTATACCCTGCGCGCCGAGCTTGCCGCATGCCTGGGCTTTATAAACCGGGAGACGGGCGGCGCGCTGCTGGCCGCCTCGGCGGACCTGGCAGGCTCCACCAGCATAAGCGACGCGGTGAAGGATTTCCCGGCGGGGTTTTTCAACTGCGTCTCCAACAGGGACTCGCGGCTGGTTCCCGTGGGCGGCATTTGCGAGGACGCCATGGGCGCAGTGATGGGCGGCGTCTCCAGCTACGGGCGGCATATCGGAATCTCGTCCTCCTATGCGGCGTTCATCGCCGCGCTGGAGCATGTGCCGGCCCGGCTGCACGCAATAGCCCAGCAGGCGGAAAATTCGCGCGGCCTGCCGCGCAAAACCTTCATAATGGTAAACGCCCATTCCGGCGCAAAAACAGGCGAGGACGGCCCCACCCATGCCGACCCGCAGGCGCTTCAGCTTTTGCAGGAAAATTTCCCCAAAGGCGCGCTGATAACCCTCACCCCGTGGGAGCAGGGCGAAATCTGGCCGCTGCTGGCGCATTCGCTGCTGCTGAGGCCGGCGGTAATCGCCCCCTTTGTCACCCGGCCCGCCGAAATAATGCCGGACCGCGCCGCGCTGGGCATGCCGCCGGCGCAGGCTTCGGTCAAGGGAATATACGCGCTGCACAAGGCCGAAAAAGCGGAAGGGACCGTAGTTCTTCAGGGCAGCGGCGTAACGCTGGCTTTCGTAAGCAAGGTGCTGCCGGAAATAAAAAAGCGCGGCTACGCGCTGAATGTGTTCTATGTTTCCAGCGCGGAACTTTTTGACCTGCTGCCGGAGGCGGAAAAAGAGCTGCTCTATCCCGCGGAACTGGCCGGGCAGGCCATGGGCATAACCGATTTCACGCTGCCGACGATGTACCCCTGGATACGCTCGCGCGAAGGGCTGCGGCACACGCTGCATCCGTTCGCCAAAGGGCATTATCTGGGCAGCGGCCAGGCGGAAAAAGTGCTTGAGGAAGGCGGGCTGGACGCGGCGGGGCAGCTGGCGGAAGTGCAGTCGTATGTGGAAACCCGGCGCGGCAAAACCGGCTGCTGGTGCTGAATTTGTTTATATCCTTAAGGAGGCTAAGACATGGGCGCAGCTCTTAAAGCCAGAAGAATACCGGCGGTGCCGGAAAGACCGTATCTGACGGGCAGGACATATATATTCAGGCTGGAAAAAGGGGACGATTTGCTGGCATCGCTTCAGGATTTCTGCCACGACAACCAGATTAAATGCGGCATTATCTCCGGCTTCGGCGCGGTTGACTGCGCCACTTTCAGCTATTACGACCAGAAAAAGCGCAGGTACAACAAGTTCACGCTCAATCAGGAGATGGAAATCCTCAACCTCACCGGCAATATCAGCCTCATGGAGGAAAAGCCGATGGTGCACGCGCATATCGCGCTCGCCGACGGCGACGGCAAGGCCTGCGGCGGACACCTGATGGCGGGGACCCGCGTTTTCGCCTGCGAGGTTTTCGTGCAGGAGCTTGTCGGCTCCCCCAAGATGAGGAAGGCAGACAAGGACACCGGCCTGCCCATCTGGACAAACGTAAGGGAATAGCTTGAACGGCTTCCGTTCCGGGTTTGCGGTGATAGCCGGCGCGCCAAACGCCGGCAAATCCACCCTTCTTAACAGGCTGGCGGGCGGGGACTTGTCCATTATCTCGCCCAAGCCGCAGACCACGCGCGAAAATATCGCCGCCGTCAGGAACGGGAAGAATTACCAGCTTGTGCTGGTTGACACGCCCGGCTTCCTGCGCCCCGCCTACAAATTGCAGGACACCATGCTCCACGGCATAAAGCGCGCGCTGCGCGAAGACGCCGACATCGTGTGTTTTATGGCGGAGCCGCGCCCCCCCGGCCCCAAGGAAAAGGAGCTGGCCGCGCTGGTAAAGACTCTGGCCGTGCCGGTGTTTCTGGCGGTGAACAAGACCGACACGGTTTCCCCCGCCCAGGCGAAAACCGCCGCCGCCGAATACGAAAAGCTGCTTTCCCCCGCTGCAACCCATCTTATTTCCGCCCGGCGCGGCGATGGCGTGTCCGCCCTGGAGGCTGCGCTGGCCGCCGCGCTGCCCGAAGGCGAGCCGTATTTCCCGCCGGGGCAGTGGACCGACCGCTGGGAGCGTTTCTTCGCCGCCGAATTCGCGCGCGAGCAGATTTTCAGGCTCTACGGCGAGGAAATCCCCTACGCCTGCGCCGCCGTTACGGAAAGTTTCGCGGAAAACGCCAAGCCGCCCGACGTGGCGCGCATAGCCGTCTATGTTGAGAAGGAATCGCAGAAACCGATAATAATAGGCAAAGGCGGCGCGATGATAAAGCGGCTGCGCGAGGGCGCGCAGAAGCGGCTGGAAAACTTTCTGGGCCGGCCCGTGCGCGTTGAAATCACCGTCAAGGTCGCCAAAAACTGGCGCGCAGACCCTGTAAAAATAAAACAATTCTACGGCGAGCGATAAATTTTTCCGCAACCCTTTCTGTCTGATTCGCGTAATCCTTGGTGAGCGATGAATAAAATTACAGCATTCTTTATTATTTACGCTGCCGCAGGCCCGGTTTTTGCGCAGACCGCGCCGGAGATTCCGGTCTCCTCCGCGCCGGTTTTAAGCTGGAACGAGGCGGTGGAGCTTTTCCGCGCCAACAGCCATCAGCTTAAATCCTCTTACTCCGATGTCGTTTCCGCGCTGGCCGCCTATAACGGCAGCTACAGCGCATTTCTGCCGAACCTGTCCGCCTCCGGCGGCTACAACCGATACAACAGCACGGTGTCCAGCCTGTTAAACGCATACAATAGCTTTGACTATCAACTGACCGCCGCCGTCCCGCTTTTTGCCGGCGGCAGCAACGTGGCCGGAATGCGCAAGGCCAGGGCGCAGTTCGGGCAGGCCCAGGCCAGAAACCGGCAGGCGCAGGCAGACGCATTCCGCGAGCTTGGCAGCGCATACGCCCAGCTTCTCTACGCGCAAAACGGCATAGAGCTGGCCGACGAAATCATCGCCCGGCGCGAGGAAAATCTGAAGCTTATCCGGCTGCGCTACGCCGCCGGGCGGGAGAGCAGCGTCTCCGTGCTGGAGTCGGAGGCTTTGCTGAGCGGCCTGCGCTGGGAGCGCGAAAGCGCGGTTTACCAATGGCGGCTGGCCCAGCGCGCGCTAAACGCCGCGACGGGGCGGCGGCTCTCCGAAGAAGTCCGCGCGGGCGCGCTGCCGGATATTCCCGCGCCGCCCGAAAATATCGACGGACTTGCGGCGGAACTGGACAGCCATCCCGCGCTTGAATCGCAATCCCGCGCGGTCAAGGCGCTTGAGGAAAATCTGGTCCAGGCAAAAAGCTCGCTGTACCCGTCGGGAAATCTGAGCGGCTCCTTCGCCCGTTCGGACACGATATTTCCGCCGCTGGACAACACCTGGTCCCTGGGAATCAATTTCAACTGGGACATTTATTCCGGCGGAAAAACGCGAGAGGGCATGCGCTCCGCGCAGGCGCAGATCGACGGCGCAAAAGAGTCCTATCTCAAGCTCAAGGACGATGTGTTTGTGGCGGTTGAAAACGCCTGGTTCAACTGGCGGGAGAGCTTGGCCCATATCGCCGCGCTGGACGATAATTTCAAGGCCGTGCGGGCGCGGCTGTGGCTGCTGCGCAAGCAGTACGCCGCGGGAACCGCCTCGTTTTTCGAGTTGCGCGACGCGGAGGAACGGCTAACCTCCGCGCAGAAACAGCAGTTGGCCGCCGCGCGGGATTTATTTATAGCCTACGCCGGATTTGAGAAAGCGATGGGGAGGCCGCAATGAAAGGAAACGTTTTCAGAATGAAGCGCGCGTGGTTTGCGCTGACTGCGCTTTTTATTCTCGCCTGCTGGGGAGGCGCGCGCCTGCTTAAAGCCAGAAACGAACTTGCTAAAATCCGGTCGCTGCTGCCGGTTGCCGTCCTGAAAGGCGATTTCACGATGAAGGTGCAGGCCACCGGCGCGGTTGACCCGGAAAACCGGGTGCCGCTGGCTCCGTCGGTAGGCGGGCGGCTGGAGGAGATTTTTGTAAAGGAGGGCGACCCCGTAAAAAAAGGCCAGCTTATCGCCAAAATCAGCTCAAGCGAGCGGGTCGCGCTTCTGGACAGCGTCGCGCTGGACAGTTCCAAGTCCGAGGAAATGGCCATAGTCCGCGATGCCTACACGTTGATGCCGCTGGTCTCTCCCATAGACGGCGAAATCATAAAGCGCGCGGCGGAGCCGGGCCAGACGGTCAGCCCCGGAAAGGAAATAGTGGTCATCTCCGACAGGCTTATTATCAAAACCGCCGTGGACGAGACCGATATAGGCGGCGTCCGCGAAGGCCAGAAGGCGGAATTTTATCTTGACGCTTTTCAAAAACAAAGGCATGAGGGCGCCGTGGTGGCCGTCTCGCGCGATTCAACCAAAAAGGAAGGCGTCAACGTCTACGAAGTGAAGGTGCTGCCTTCCAAACCCATCGCCGCGCTGCGCTCCGGCATGACGGCGGATGTTTATATCCTGACCGGCGTCAAAAAAAACACGCTTTATCTGCCCAAAAGGGCGATAGTTTACAAGGACGGCGAGAGTTTCGTAACCGTAAAAGCGCCGGACGGAAAAAAATCAAAAGAGCAAAAAGTGCAGACCGGCAAGGCCAACGAAAAAAGCATAGAAATACTTTCAGGGATTTCCGCCGGCGAGACCGTGCTTTATTCCTCTGACACCATAAAGCCCGAATCCATGGCGATAGATTTCAACTGATGAGCCTGATAGCGCTGCAAAACATCTCGAAAACCTATGCCTCCGGGGCGTCCCGCGTGCAGGCGGTAAAAAACGTCTCGCTGAATATCGAGGCGGGCGAATTCGTTGCCATAGTAGGCTCTTCCGGCTCGGGCAAGTCGACTTTGCTGCACATAATGGGGTTTTTCGACCGCGCGGACGGCGGGGAATACTTTTTCTCCGGACATCCGACGGCGAAATTCGGGGAATCCCAATTGGCGGCGGTGCGCAACAGGATGATAGGCTTTGTGTTTCAGTCTTTTCATCTTCTGAGCAGAACGACGGCCAGCGACAACGTGTCGCTGCCCATGGTTTACGGCGGGGAGGGAAGCCGCGCAGAAAAAGCCGCGCGCTGCCTTGATTTGGTGGGGCTTTCCGACCGCGCAAAACACAAGCCCAACGAGCTTTCCGGCGGGCAGTGCCAGCGGGTTGCCATAGCGCGCGCGCTGGTTAACGACCCGCTGATTATTCTTGCCGACGAGCCGACCGGGAATTTGGACTCCCTTTCCCGCGCGGGCGTGATGGATTTATTCAGGGAACTAAACGGCAAGGGGCTTACCATAGTGATAGTAACCCACGACAGCGAAGTGGCCGCGCAGACAAACCGCGTCATACACATGAAAGACGGCGAAATAATTTCCGACGAAACCCGCGTACAGGCCAACGCCGCCGCGGTAAAGACGAAGCTGCCACAAGCGCGATTCGGGTTCAGCCTTGCGGAACTGGGCGAGCAGCTTGCCGTGGCCTTCAAATCCATCTGGCGGCACAAGATGAGAAGCGCGCTGACGGTCATGGGCATGCTTATCGGCGTGGGCGCGATAATCGCGCTTATGGCAATAAGCGAAGGGTTTGTAAAAGACATCATCTCCGGCGCGGACAAGGACGAGGCGTCCAGCCTGTGGGTGTATGTCCCCTGGCGGCAGGCCGCGCGGGCGCAGCTTACGGTTGACGACGCCGCGCTGATACGCGACAGTTGCCCCGCCGTAGACAAAGTAACGCCGGGCATTAGCGGCTCGGAAATCATCTCTTACGAAAACAAAAAAATCACCGCCCGGATAGACACGGACGACGGCGGCATGGCGGCCAGGACCAGAAACAACATTTACTCCGGCAGAAAAGTAACGGGACGGGTCATCTCGCCCGAAGACAACGGCAGCCGGGCGCGGGTCGCGCTGCTTAACGAGACCGCCGCAAAAAAACTGTTTGAAAAAGGCAATGCCGCAGGCGGCGAAATAAGAATCAAAGGCGTAACATTCGCCGTCATAGGCGTTATGGAGGACCGCAAGAGCGCGCAGATATTCGGGCAGGGCAATGCGGGCGTCACAATACCCGTTTCCACCGCCATGAAAAGGCTTTTCGGACGCGATAGCATCAATTATATCGAAGCGCGGGCCGCCAGCCCCGAAACCGCGCAGGAAGCCCGGCGGCAGATAATAACCGCGCTGCGCAAAGCGCACGGCTGGCGCGAGGGCCAGGACGAGAATTACGAGGTTGAAACCGCCACCGGCCAGATAAACAAATTCAAAAAACTGATGGGGACGCTCTCGCTTGTGGTTTACGGCATAGCCGCCATTTCGCTTCTGGTGGGCGGGATAGGCATTATGAACATCATGCTGGTCAGCGTAACCGAGCGCACGCGCGAAATCGGGCTCAGAAAAGCGCTCGGCGCAAGAAATTCCGATATATTAAGCCAGTTCCTGATAGAAGCGGTGGTTTTGTGCATGGGAGGAGGCGTTATCGGTGTGGCGTTCGGGCTTTCGCTGTCGTGGCTGGCGTTTTTCCTGATAAAAGTAACACCGGCGTTAAGCATGGGCGCGATAGCGTTCGCTTTCTGCTCTTCCTGCACCATAGGCATAACATTCGGGTTCTGGCCCGCTTTGCAGGCCGCGCGGTTAAACCCGATAGAAGCCCTGCGCGCGGAGTAACCAACCCGGAAATTGAAACCGGACAGCGGAATTCGGCGGCAACTGCGGAAACAGTCCGCCGTCCCGGTTTTCGCTGCCGGCTGCGCTTGCCGTGTAAAAACAAATCGTCCCGCTTTCAGGGCGGGACGATTTGTTTTGAACGGATGACGCTATTTCGTTACCGTCGCTGCGGGGGCGGTTTCGGCCTTTTTCTCGGCTTTTTTCGCCGCTTTCTTGGCTTTCTTGGCGGCCTTTTTGGCGGCTTTCTTCTCGGCCTTCGCCGGCGCGGCTGCGGGGGCTGCGGGGGCGGCAACTGCGGGGGCTGCCGCAGGGGCTGCCGCGGGGGCGGCTGCGGGGGCGTTCTGGGCCATTGCGGCGGCGCAGAAGCCGCAGACTACGAGCATCGTAACCACTGTTTTCATTGCTTTGAGTCTCCTTTAACTATGTTTTGTCGCATTCCGAACCGGAGGACTGCGGGGCGTCTTCATCGCCGCCTTCGCCGTCCGGCCGGGAATAGCCATCCTCAAGCGGGGTGGGCCGCGCCGGAACTTCGCGCAGCCAGGGATAGCTGTTCTCGGCCTGCTCGGTCATGCTTTTGAAACGGGTTTTCTGCTGCTCGTCCAGGACCGCGCCGATTTCCTGCTTCATCGTCTCGCGCAGGGTCGCGTATTTCGGCCTGAACTCGGATTTAAGCTCCTGTATATCGCGCTGGCGGTTGTCCACTATTTTGGCGATTTCAACCCGCTGTTTCGGCGACAAATTGAGTTTTTTGCCCAGCTTGCGCACGCTTGCCGAGGAGTCCGCCGTTTTTTTGGCCGAGGCCTCAAGCCTGCCTTTTGCCGCGCGCTGTATGCCGTTGACCGAGAACCCGAACACGGCGCCCATGGCGAAAGCCAGCGCGACGATTATCGCCCGCCGCCTCATACCGCCTCCTCCCCGTCTATATTAAGAAAAGCCAGCGGCTCGCTGCTCTCGCCCGCGATGGCGGCGGCGGTGATGCCGTCGCCTTTGGGCAGAACAAGCTCCTCCACCGGGCCGGCTTTGGGCTGCGCCGCGGATGAAATCCACAGCCATGCCCCGAATGCCGCCGCGGCGGCGGCGCTGGCTGGCACAAGCATCCGCAGCCAGCCGCTCCACGCGGGAGCATCCTCAAGCCTTGCCAGGACGCGGGATTCCAGATACGGCGGCTCCTCCGCGACGCGAACGCCGGCGAACCAGTTATCCGCCTTAGCGGCGGCCTGATTGAGCCGGGCGCAGCCGGAGCAGCCGCAGCCGTCTCCGGCGCGGAAGCTTTCCGCCAGCAAATTCAAAATCTGTTTTTCGTGCTCGTTCATAACCCGGCCTCACCCATTAGACGCGGCGGCGCCATCAAAAGTTCCATGCGCCTTTTCCTCCTCCGGCATAAGCCCGCGCAGGACAAGCAAAAGCTCCTCGCGCGCGCGGAAAATCCGGGATTTGACGGTGCCGGAGGGTATTGCCAGAATTTCCGCGATTTCGTCATAAGACAGGCCGGACACCTCTCGCAACGCAAGCAGCGAGCGCTGCTGCGGCTCCAGCTTTGCCATGGCGGCTTCCACAAGCAGCTTGTCGGCCAGGCGGGAGGTTTCGGCCTCGCCGGAGCCGGAGGGCAGGGCATTCTCGCCGCCGCGCGCCTCGGCCAGGGCGTCAAGCGAATCCTCGGAGCGGGTTTTCCTGCGCCGCAGCAGGTCTATGCAGCGGTTGGAGGCGATACGGTACACCCAGGTGGAGAATTTACTGCGCCCCTCGAAACTTTCCAGCTCGGAGCAGATTTTGACAAGGGTATCCTGCGCGGCATCTTCGGCCAGAGCGGCGTCGGCCAGCATGGACAGGCAAAATCTGTACACTGGCCGCGAGATGTCCGTTATTATTGTGTTAAGCGCCCGGTTGTCGCCGTCAGCCGCAGTCGCGAGCAATGAGGCCGGCGGCTCCGGAATAGTGTTCACCTGTAATATTCTATCACAAAACGGAGAGGGGCTGGAAAATGGTAATATTGGGGAAGCCTAGGAGGTGCGCATATGCGTATTGCCAAACGGATATTCCTGTTTATAGCGGTAAACCTGCTGGTGCTGGTTACCCTGTCCATCACTTTAAGCCTGCTTGGCGTAGGCCATTATATCGGCGCGCAGGGCATCAATTACGGCGCGCTGGCGGTTTTCTGCCTTGTCTGGGGCATGGGCGGGGCTTTTATTTCGCTTGCGCTGTCGCGCCTGATGGCCAAATGGATGATGGGCGTGCAGGTGATAGACCCCGACAATGCGCCGCCGGAATTGGCGGAACTCGCCGGCATGGTGCACCGCCTTGCGCGCGCCGCCAACCTGCCGAAAATGCCGGAGGTCGGCATTTACGAAAGCCCCGAACCCAACGCCTTCGCCACCGGCCCGACCAGAAGCCGCGCACTGGTGGCCGTGTCCACCGGGCTGCTGGGCGCGATGGACAAAAAACAGACAGAGGCCGTCCTTGCCCACGAGATAAGCCATGTCGCCAACGGCGATATGGTTACCATGACGCTGCTTCAGGGCGTCATCAACGCGATAGTGATGTTTTTGGCGCGCATAATCGCCTTTGCCGCCAGCCAGCAGGTGAAAGAGGACATGAGACCGCTTATCCGCTTCCTCATAACCCTGGCTTTGGAAATACTGCTCAGCCTGCTCGGCTCCATTGTGGTGATGTGGTTTTCGCGCCGGCGCGAATTCGCGGCGGACAGCGGCGCGGCGAAACTCTCCGGCGCGCGCAACATGATTTCCGCGCTGGAAGCGCTGGAGCGCGCCATTGATTTCCGCGACCCGCGCCAGCCGGAATCCCTTGCCACCCTGAAAATTTCCGGCAAGCCGCGAAGCGGCATCGCGCGGCTGTTCGCCAGCCACCCGTCTATTGACGAGCGCATCGCCGCGCTGAAAACCCTGGGCTGACCCGCCCTGAAGGGCAGCGGCAAGTTCCGCTGCCGGCGTTGGAAATTACAAAGCGTCCGCTGCGGCGGAGGCGTCATCCACCAGCGGTTTTGCCGAGATGTCCGCGCCCACCGCCGCCCTCATCCACTCGCGCGGGATTATGTTGCCGGTTTTGCACATGCGCTCCATTTCCTGACTTCGCCAATCCTCTCTAAAATCAGCCCGTCCTCGTCGGAGGGGTATTGGAATTTGGGTGTCCCGTTGATAAAATATAGTTATGTTTGTCAGGAAGAAACGCAACAAAAGCGGTTCTGT
>Ga0265297_10003757_pt1 | contig 26635 bp, 34 predicted proteins | sample Munlanlwell13791_FD_192502 | JGI IMG/M metagenome (GOLD analysis project Ga0265297, IMG submission 192502) | Leachate microbial communities from a municipal landfill in Southern Ontario, Canada - Leachate well 137-91 | ecosystem: Engineered > Solid waste > Landfill > Unclassified | place...
TTCGCTTTCCGGAACTGTTCGCAAAAATGGTTAACCCTGATTTAATTTTGGTTCCTGCCGATTGGCCTCTTGTACGGATACATCACTGGGATGCTTTGCTTAAAGCAAGGGCGATTGAAGGCAGGTGCCTGACTATTGGTATAAATGCAAATGGGCATAGTGCCGTTTACAATTATGACGGGAAATGCCTTAATGAATTAGATACATCTGAAAGATTTATTGAAGTTGATTTAACGTGACTCAGAGTGCTCTTTCAGAATATGTAAAATGTAATTGCTCAATGACCGGTTTTCATTCTTTGCAAGTTCTTCAAGTTGCTGTTTTAATGCTTTTGGTAACGAAACGATTATGCGAGTATTGTCTTTTGAAACCATAATATCACCCCCGAAGCCATTATAACACATACGCATAAATGTTTGCAATAGTGATGTAAAAGTGATATAATTAATGCAAAGGAGTGATGTAAAAATGACAGGGAAATTCGAAGATTTGACGGGGCGAAGATTTGGACGATTAATTGTAACAAAAATGCATTCACATGGAACAAAAAACACACCAATTAAATGGGAGTGTATATGTGATTGCGGCAAGACAACAATTGTAAGAGTAAATGATTTGCGTTGGGGCAAAACTCAAAGTTGCTCATGTTTACAACGGGAAAAGGTTAAACGTACAATACACGGAGACAGTAAAACAAGATTACATAGGATATGGAGGCAAATTCACAGTAGGTGTAGCAATGCTAATTTAAAAGATTACAAAAATTATGGAGGCCGCGGGATAATTATTTGCTCAGAATGGTATGAATATATTTTATTTCGTGATTGGGCGTTGTCTAATGGTTATTCTGACGATTTGACGATCGATCGTATCAATGTAAATGGTAACTATGAACCAAACAATTGCAGATGGACGACAAAAACCGTACAGGCAAATAATACAAGGAGTAACCATTATATAACGTACAAGGGTAAAAGGCAAACACTAGCGCAATGGTCAAGAGAACTTAATATTGATTATTTTGTTCTTAAAAGCAGGATTAGATACCACTGGAGCATAAAAAGAGCGTTTACGGAGCCAATACAAAACAAAGGGAGACATAAAATAGCGTGCGTTTTATAGTGGCTGGCGTGCACTAGATTCAACGGTGATTGCTTGAACGATATTGACGAAACGGAAAGATTTATAGAGGTGGAATTATGAAACTGACTATTGGTAAAACAAACATTGTGGATATGCTGTCAAAGCATAACGGCGAGTACTGCCGGCTCGAATTTAAAATTGACAGCAAAAAATATATAGCTTCATGCGGCGGCGTGATAAATGCAACTCATGATAATGTACCATACAACCCATTGACTGATATGGACTGCGGAACTGATGCAATGATAGGGAGGGTAAAATAATATGCGCTTTTTGCTAGTGGGTAACGGAAGTATGAGTAAACGTAGGCAAAGGTGTTTGAAAGCACTTGGATATAATAATTTTGCGGTATGGGATGTGACAGACAAAGCGACCATTGATGAGGTTGCGCAGATATATGAACCTGACGCAATGATAGTCTGTAGTCCCCCAAAAACTAAAGGTACATATATTACGTTCGCGTCAAAGCTTGGGATACCTGTATTTTGCGAGGCCGACATTGTAAACTATACAGAAGGCCCGTATTACCCATCCTGTTCACTAATTTATCATCCTGGGATTCAAAAAATGTGCGAGATTATAGGTGATGGCTTGATAGGTAAAATCTATACTTTTCAATATCATCTTGGACAGCACATCAGGGATTGGAGACCGAAGGGGTTCGATTTTGCAAATTATTATGCGGCGGCATATGGCGGCAAAGAAATGCTGGTTTTTGAATTAAGTTGGCTGGCATACCTTTTAGGCCGCCCGATGGCAGTTGGCGGAATGGGCGATAAAAAAATGGATGATGCCCAAATATCATCTTTAGATGTGTACGCTATGACTGTACATTTTTCTACTTGCATTGGTTCAATACTTATAGATATTGTTTCCCGCCCCGCTATCCGTGAACTGCGTATCGTTGGCGAAAAGTGCAATCTGCTGTGGAACTGGAACAACAGCTATGTATCACTTGAATATCCTGACGGTGCAGTTATAACGTATGGTTACGACAAAGGCAAGGCGGCAGACGGTTACAATGCTAACATATGCGAACAGATGTATATTGCCGAAATGCAGAATTTCATTGATGCTATACAGTGCAAAGCAGAGTATTTGTTCAGCCATGATGATGAAAAAGTGGTGATGGATATGCTTGGAAAGATAGAAGGGAGGGCTTAAAATAAACAACTTTGCGGATTTTTTTATCGGTGAGTTGATAGGCGCTGCAATACTTGTGCTCGCATATCTGATATTATCTAAAACAAAGCATTCAAAATAAGAACTTAGCACATCTCGACAGCCAAATGGCTGTTTTTTAATGCCAAATTTTATGGGAGGAAATATATGCCAACAAAGGAACAGATTGAGCAGATAATAAATGAATTGCGGCGCATTATGCGTATCATGGACTGGGATATTGAAATTATATATACGAATCAGTATGAAGTAAAACATCTGATGAATTCTGATGATCTGGACACTGCAATGATGTGCGAAAGATATAGGCTAAGAAAAGAAGCCAGAATATACATTAATGTAGACCATTTAGCCTTATCTACTGATTGGTATGAATCAATAATACATGAACTATACCATATTGTAACTGGAGAAATTTGCGACATAGCTGATGATTTAATGGATGAAGCGAACGTTTCAGAAACAACCAGAAGGCAAAAGAAACAATTCAATGAAGTTATGGTTGTTCATTTGGCCAAAATATTTGTTTCTCTTTACCCTGTATCAAACTTTGACCACATATTGAAAAAGGAGGTTACAAAAGAATGAAATACTACGCTACATACAGCCGCTCACAAGATTGTTTCCCAAATAACGCGCCTGACACTTTTATTAGCGGCAAGGGCTGTCACGTAACAGCGACGGATGGCAGGGAGTTTATAGATTGGGGAATGGCTTTAAGAGCTGTCTTATTAGGTTATTGTTATCCCGCAGTAGATGATGCAGCAAAGAAAGCCATAGACAAAGGCGTATGTTTTACGCGATCTAATCCATATGAAGGCGAATTACGCGAGATTATTACGCAGGAATTGAAGCTGGGCGAGGAATGCAAGTTTGGGAAAAATGGGAGTGACGCTACACATGCCGCCGTAAAACTTGCAAGGGCTTATACAGGCAGAGATATTGTGCTGATTGCTGAAGAAAACCCATTTATAAGCACAGCTGACTTTTTTATCGGCACAACGCCTGTGAATGGCGGCATACCGAAAAATCAACGAGTTGGTAAATATTCATACAATGATATGTTTAAAAAACGTTGCAAAATAAGCGATACGGAAAAAATAACAGAACTTGAGTATCTAACATTTGTCAATAACGTAGCCGCAATAATGCTTGACCCCGCTACGGTAGACGTTACAAAAGAAAAGCTGCAGTACATCCGTGACCTGTGCGACAAATACGGCTGCATGTTTATACTTGACGAAACAATATCTGGGTTCCGGTACGATATACGAGGCGTACAAGGGCTATATGGCATCAAGCCTGACTTAGCCTGTTATGGAAAAGGAATGGGAAATGGATATGCTGTAAGCTGCCTGGCTGGCAGAAAAGAACTGTTTGATTTGGGATTAAGAGGCAAAGGAAATGTATTTCTGCTTTCGGGTACTTATTTTAGCAATACGCCTGATTTGGCGGCGGCAATAGCTACCATAAGGGAAATAAAAAATGAAAACGTAATTATGCATTTGAATCAAACAGGACGTTTTCTTGTAAATGGTATTAGTGCGGCTATACTAAAAAACAATACGCAGTTGTCGGACGGAACATATTTAAGCGAACATATCAAAATAAAATGCCACGGCAAAGAAGGAACGGGAATAATTGAAGGTGCAAATCCATTAATATCATTTTCATACATGGAGCTTAAAACTTTATTTGACCAATGTATGATTGACCAAGGCATTTTAATGCCTTATATAGCTCCTTCATTTAGCCATACGCTGAATGACGTTGCTGTAACAATAGAAGCCGCAGAAATTGCGCTGACGATTTGTAGAAAGGCAATCGATAAGGGAACTGCAAAAGATTTACTGATAAACGGACATTGCGAAAAACCAGTTTTCAGGAAGGTGTGATGGGGGTGTATCATTTGAATGTGCTACATATAGAAAGACTATTGCTTGAATATTCAAATATACCAAACAGAAAACACGATATAGAAAAAATGATCATCAAAGAAAGGGAAAGGATAGAAAACATACGCGATACATTGCGTGTCCCTGTGCTTAATGGAATGCCAAAAAGTAGCGATCTGCCAGACGCTGTGTATAAAGCGGTTAAAGAAATTATTGATAATTGTTCAGCGCACCTTGAATATTACAATACTCAAATGCAACAGCTTAACGAAACCGAAAAAGTAGTTATGAATGGACTTACAAAATTAACCGAGACTGAGCATAAAATAATTGAACTAAGATATTTTAAAGGATATAGCTGGAAAGCAATTTTCCCACTAATCCATTACCAAGAAACTAGATGTTACGAATTGAGAAATGAAGCGTTAAAAAAATTATGCGAAAACATTAATGAAAGTGTGTAGTTTTGCGGAGTTAATTTGCTTTATAGTAATATTGTGGTATAATATAAGCATGGCGAGATAGCTCGACGGAGCGAAAAGAAGTTGCCTTACTTCCTTCTCGTCATTGTATATGAGGCGTAGCACGAAAGGCGGTGTCAATACAGTGTATAAATATGCGGTTGAAGACAATATACCAATGAGAAAGGCAGGAAGGGCAATTTATTATACCGTGCCTTGCTGTAAGTGCAAAATGCAGTTTGAAATGCTTAGCTACATCCGAGGCAAAGATTATACATGCTCTAAATGCAAACGTGAAGCAGCAAATGCGAAAAAATTAAATGAAAATCCTGAGTATTTACAAAAAGCATACAAAAAGTTGGAATGTTCAATTCAGAGATTGGCTCAACAGCACCAAAATATGAATAATTACCAAATAGCGATCAATAAAATGCATGGATACATAAATAAAAACGGATGGTTTGGCAGCACAGAAGAAATGATGGCAGCGTTAGTGTTGATAAAGGACAAGATTAAGCTAAAGCATCAGTATAAAATTGGAAGAAACAAAGTTGATTTTTTATTGCCAGATTACAAAATTGTACTTGAAATTGATGGCGAGTTATATCACGGTATCGAAAACAAAAAGAGAGATGAGGAACGGGATAAGAAAGTTTTGGGTTTACTTGGAAGTGATTGGGATGTACTTAGAATTAAGACAAACGATGTGAACACAAAAGCTTATAAAATAACTGATGCCGTTAAAAGATACAAAAGGTTAAGAAACACTTTACTTAAAAGAACACAGGCACTACTTAGTTAACAATATGGCTTATCTCCTATAAATATATTTTGAATAAGGCGGGAAACTGCCTTATTTTTTTATGTCGAAAAACGGGGTGGGGTAGTGGAAGAACTAAAAAAACTGCTTGACTTTGATGTATATTCAGAAAAGTTCATAAAAATAATCAACAAGGACACCCAAAAAGTGTCTTTTGTTATGAATAACATCCAAAGGCAGATTGACAATAAAATAAAGGAGATTGAGACTAAAGGAAAGCCAGTAAGACTTATTATTCTTAAACCAAGACAGCCCGGCGTATCAACTTATGTGCAGGCAAAATATCTGCATAAAACGGCTACAGCGTTCAATAAAACCGCTTTAGTAGTTGCGCATACCGACAAATCAACAAATGCGATTTTCAACAAGACAAAGTTCATGTACGACAACCTTCCTGCGATAATAAAACCGCTCAGAAAAGCATCAAATTCGCAGGAACTGATATTTGACAAGCCAAGTACGGATAAATCGGATGGATTCGGGCTTAACAGCAGATTCAAGATAGCCACAGCAGGAGGCTCAGGCATAGGACGTTCCGACACTCATCATTACGTTCACTTATCAGAGTTGGCGTTTTATGAGGGCGACGCAAAGCAGATTTTCATAGGCATAATGCAGTCAGTACCAAAAACGAAAGATTCATGCGTCATTATTGAATCAACTGCACAGGGTTTCAATTTTTTCAAAGAAATGTGGGATAAGGCTTGCAATAAAGAAAATGAATTTGTACCGCTTTTCTTTAGCTGGTTTGATCATGAAGAATACCAGATGCCCGTTACAGAAGAAGAACGTGAACGGATAATGAGCAATCTCAATGAGTATGAAAAAATGCTTGTTGAGCTTTTTAATTTACCGGCAGAAAGAATTAAGTGGTATCGCTGGAGTTTAGAAAATGACTGCCAAGGCGACACAGACCTTATGAAACAGGAAAATCCAAGCACACCGGAAGAAGCTTTTATTCACACCGGACGTCCTGTATTTGACCTTGCAAAAGTGCAAAAACGGATAGAGATATTAAGAAGCAGATACAAGACTAAACCCTTTGAAATTGGTGATTTGGAATATACGGGCGGTAAAATCAAGTTTATTCCCAACCAATACGGAGTAGTGAAAATATTCAAGCATCCTGAGCGAAACAAGCCTTATACGGTCGGTTCAGATACTGCCGCAGGGCTAAAAGACGGTGATTACAGCACGGCGTCGGTTGGCGACAATGTAACGTGTGAACAAGTGGCGGCAATAAAAATTCACATGGAGCCTGAGCCATTTGGATTTGAACTATTCAAGCTTGCCAAGTATTACAACAATGCTTTGCTGTGTATTGAGGTTCAGGAGGACGGACACGGCTATACAACAGTTAAAGAAGTACAAAGACTAGGGTATTATAACCAGTACAAAAGAGCCAACATTGACAAAATTCACGAAGATAAACAACAAACGTTCGGTTGGAAAAATACAAGCACAACAAGACCGGTTGTAATCGACAGGATAAGGGCGGTTGTCAGGGAAAACTCTGAAACAATTAATGACCTTGATACGTTGCTTGATATGACAACTTTTATATACAAAGATAGCGGAAAACCTGAGCATGAAACAGGTTGTCATGATGATACCATTTTCGCCTTTGCGTTGCAGCATGAAGCCCGCTCACAGCAACGCGCATATACAGCCCCCGAACCTGAGAAGTGGGACAACACAAAGTACACTCATCCAAGTATACTAATAGATTCAACAAAAAACCCGCAACTGAAACGATATTATCAAAAGAAATATGGGAGGAAATGAAATGGATTTTGAAAACACCGCAACGCCTGAAATCAGGATGGCTCCAACAGTTAAACCTATAAAAGACGTTCCGAAGCGTCCCGAAACCAAACGGAAATCAATGTGCAAAATGTCCAAAGATGAACTTATGGAATTTGCCGCAGAACGGCTTATCGGTCTTATGGCAACGTTTGACGAAAAGCTTTATCGAACAGATACGGCCTATAAAAACACATTTGATATTGAATTTATGTACGGCGTGGCGGCGTATGCAATGTTGGGTTTTCGAGACGTGGGCTTTCCCGTATCCCAGTTTTTGGAAGAATACGGCAAGTCGTTACAGCGTGTGCAGATAAAGAAACGGATTCTTGAATAAAAAGCAGGTGATAACGTGGATATATTTCGACCTGTTAAAACCCTTATAGACAGGGGGAAAAGGAAAATGCAGGAAATTAAAGATATAGATGAAATGGTCAGAGAAGCGACTACCCTTATGGAAGAGTACGAAGCCGCCGACAAGGAAAAGCAGCCGTGGAATGATAAGTTTGACCGTGAGGAAAAGATTTATGTCGGTGACAGGACGTTTGGCAATACATATTCCGCCAGTGCTACAGATGATGCGCGTACACCCATAAGAATATCGCAGTCCATTATAGAGGCACAGATTGACCTTAACATACCCGAAGCAGTGTTTAAACCTGTGGCGGAAGATGATGAACTGTCCGTAAAAAAATTACAGGCAGAAGCAGACTATACTATCAGAAACAGTGATCTTGACGAGGTCAATTCATCCGCTGAAAGAGTAGTAAAAAAGCACGGCATGACCTGCTATAAGGTTCTATGGAATAACAACTATCAAGGCCCCGGATTCAGAGGCAGACCTGAGATAGTCGAAGTTCACCCAAAGAATATAGCGTGGGCGGCTGGCAGCGTAGACAAGAACAAATGCCGCTGCATGTACCATATTGAAAACGTGACTTTGCAGGAATGCATCAAAAAGTACGGCGATATTGCTAAAAAGTTACCCGATTATGGGCTTTGCGCTGATATAAAGTATGACACAGTAGGCGACGGCAACGGTTCAAAAGTGCATAACACCAATGATGCAAACGCACATATTGATCTTATGACTGAGCAGATGAATCACCCGCTTACAAAGTATACCATTATAGAAAAGTGGTATCTTGATGATGATGATGAGCTTTGCCTGACGGTTTTCAGCGATAAACTCATTTTGTCAAAAAAGCCAAAGTATTACCATAGGCGCAGGTACGATCCTGAAAAAGAAGAATATGTCCAGGATGAAAAAGGCAATGAAGCTTTTCTTGATTATGAAACCGTTGACGAGGATTATATGACGGAAATCGAGGAAGATGTAACGGATGATTCGGGAGCAGTAAATAAAATCAAAACTCCTGTTGTCAAAATACCTCAAGGTACACAGGTTCCTTACTATTATCCCAAGGGGCCCAAGTCCATTCCGATAGTTATACAGAATAACATCCCGCGTTCAAAGTCGATAGTTGGTATATCGGACATTGAAAGAACCGCTGATTTTGAGCAGACAATGAAAAAGATGATATACAAGCATGAGGAAAAGATTCTCAAAGGTACGACAAAGATTCTGTACAGCAAAGCTATGGAAGAAGAAGCTGCTGCATTGCTGGATAATGACAGTTTGACCGTTATTGGCGTAAACGATGTGCATAACTTTTTAGCCGTAGACTTCAAGGACAATGGGCGGGAAGCTCTTGAGTTTTATTCGTTCATATCCGACCAGCTTCAATACATGATAGGCATTACATCAGTATGGCAGGGTATAAACAAAGGTGAATCACAGTCCGGCAAAATGACGGATTCACTTATTAACCAGACGGCGGAGAAAATAGGCATAAAGGCAAATGAAAAAAATATTGCCTACAAGCGGATATATCAATTACTGTGTGACCACATACTTTGCTTTTCTGACGGCGACAGACCTTACAGGATAGACAATAAACTAAAACCCGAATATGGTACGTTCAACAAACTCGATATGGTGAAAATGCAGGGTGATACTCCCGTGTGGTCAGGTTGGGACATTGAAATATCGGCAGAAGCTGCAATGAGTAAAAACAGAACCGTATTAATTGAACAAATCAAAGAGTTGGCTGGCGGTGGGTATCTTGAACCATCTGAAAGAAATCTGTTAGTTTGGAAACTGATGTCAAAATTAAGCTTTCCATATGCCGATACGATTCAACAGGCTTTGCAGGAACAATACGACCAGCAAATGATGGCGCAGCAACAAATGATGCAGCAACAGCAACAGGTCGAGGCGGCAAAACAGGCAAATCCGCAGGGACAATTGTTAAATTCAATTGCGCAGAAAATAGGAGGTACAAAAGTTGCTATCTGATAAAACAATATTAATAATAGGCGGAACTGGCACAGTTGGTGAAGCCTTGATTGAACAGCTGATAAATACGGATGTACACGCAATAAGAATTTATGCCCGTGATGAGTATAGGTTCTTTTTATTGAAACAGAAATACGGCGATCATCCCAAGTTAAGATATTTTATCGGCGATATAGTAAATAAAAGCAGACTTAATTTAGCTTTCAGGGATTGCCATATAGTCATAAATTGTGCAGCTTTAAAACACGTTTCTTTCTGCGAAGGCTCACCTTTTGAAGCTCTACAGACAAATGTTGTAGGCGTACAGAATGCTCTTGAATGCGCCTTTGAAAATAACATCGAGGCGTTTGTACAAATGTCTACTGATAAGGTTGTAAATCCCTGTAACATGTACGCTTACACAAAGGCTTTGGCGGAAGGGCTTGTTTTAAGCGCCTGGCAATGGCAGGGGAAAAACAGAACAAGGTTTATTGTAACCAGAAGCGGTAACGTAATTGGTTCAAGCGGCTCTGTTATCGAAGTTTGGCGCGAACAGTATAGACAGGGCTTGCCGTTGACGGTGACAGATTTAAACTGTGAAAGGTATATGGCAAGTAAAGAAAGCGTGGCAAAAGGCATTATCAGGACAATCACAGAGGACTATAACGGCCTTGTGGTGTTCAATATGCCTTGCTATAAGATATCAGACCTGTTAAAGGAGTTTGAAGGCTGTACGGTCAAAATAACAGGTTTACAAAAGGGCGAAAAGATGCAGGAAGAATTATGGCGGGATGGAGAAGCCTTTGAATTGATGGATATAGAGGGGTGATTCAAATGATGAAAAACAAAGGAACATATTCTTTACCGGGCGGGGGCGAAAAAGGGCGCAGCACCACCAAAGTACATTACAACCCCGGCGCAGACTTGCAGTATGTCCGGGATATGCTGGCTTCACAGAAGGGCAACATTCCTTCACGTGAAGTATCAGAAGCAGAAGAAGAAGCAATGATGAACATTATCATAAACGACAAGTTAAGGAGGTGATACACATGAAGAAGGTTATGCCCAATAAAGGAACTTATACAATGGGTTCCGCAAACGGCGAAAAGCCGCAGTCCACAACCCAGGTAATGAAGGGCAAGGATTTACGATCTAAACCCTGCCAGAACAAAGGAAAGTCCTAAAAAAATTCCCGTGAGATCGGGCAGAAAACTCAAATTAATGGAGGTTATTTATGTTTGAATATATTAAACAGCCATTTATGGAAGAAGTAGATGGTGGAGGCGCAAACGGTGGGGAGGTCGCCGCAACCCAAACAGAAAACACAGGCGCAAACGATTCTGTTGTCGCCGAGCAGAAAGATTTTAAAAATGACTCTCAAAACGCTGCCTTTGCGGAACTGAGAAGGAAAGCTGAAATGACAGACAACCTTATGAAAGAGAATGAGGGATACAAAACCAAGTTCGACAAGCTTACCAAAAAGGCTTTACCGGAAGGCTTTTCAAGCGTGGACGAGTATCTTGAATACCTTGAAAGCATAGGCGAAACGCCTGAAATAACGCAACCTGAAAAACCCGTAGTCGATGAAGGCAAAATCTACGAAGTGCTGACAAAAAAGATTGACGAAAAAGTAAATGAACATCCGCTGATTAAAGCCGCCGAAAAAGAGCGCAAGGACAGGTTCCTTGTCAATTCTTTTAAAGAGGCGCAAAAAGTGTTTCCTGACATTAAAGAAGCGAAAGACATACCCGAAGAGGTATGGAAAGCGTGGGATGAAGGAAAGAGCAAGCGTTCATTGCTGAGTCACCTTAAGGAGCACAGATACGACACGGATGTTGAAAGCGCCAGAAAGACCGGCGCAAATCAGGCAAAGGTTACTTTAATGAGCACAGCTCACACTGCACAAGTTAACGGAGCAAACGCAGCGGCAGAATACGAAAATGTTATTGTGCCTGTCGAAACTCAAAGACAACTTGAGAAATCCGGAATCAAAGATCCGTTAAAACAAAAGATGTATTACCAAAAATATCACAGAACGGAATGACGGGAATAACCTCCCGTTATTTTGTTTATTGGGAGGGATTCAATTATGTTTGAATTTGCAAAATTCGTCCAGGGTGACGGCAACAGTCTCACCACGGATAAAAGATTACCCGCACTAAGCGGATATGCGTTATATGTCGGTCAGGCTCTGAAAACAACGGGCGGTGCCCTTTGCTATGCAGATACAGCCGACGTAGTATACGCAGTTTGTCAGGTTTCAGCCGCCTCATCCGTAGTAACGGCAAGTTACTATCCAACGGTAATACCTGTCAATGACAATCAGGTATGGAAAACTACACCGTCTACAGCCATAACAGCCGACACGGTTGCAGGCGCCAAAGTTAATATTGGTTCCGCATCTGTTGGAACAAGCGTTAACGGTGCGGTAGCGGTAGGCACGGGGCTATTGGTTCATAAGGTTGCAACGGCGGATTCTCCGACCAGTTCAATTTATGTAATCTTTGCCCCTGCAATATAAAGGGAGGTGGCATAAATGATTAATTACACAGCTACAGAATTTAATAACCTTGTTGGCAAATACGATACAACCATATTTGCATTTATGGAGGAAATCGGACAGCAAAGAGCCAACAAAAGCATTATAGAGGAGCTATTCACCAGACAACCCGTCGATGAACCCGATGTTGCAATAAGCGGAACATCGGCGCATGGCCGTATGAAAAAAATGCACGGTACCAGAAACTATGAAGACGTTCAGGAATATTTCACTAAAAATATTTCATTTGAGGAATTCTCCCTCACTGAAATATTTGGAAGAAAATTCCTTGACGACAACAAACTGCTTAATATGCGCAACAGGGCTGGCGGTTTGATGAATTCGGGCTACAACACACAGGAGGACTTTGCGGCGGCTATATTTGTAAACGCAGATCAGACGTCTTTTACTATGGATGACGAGTCCTATACATGGACATTATCGGCTGATGGTGAGCCGTTTGTTGACGATACCCATGTCAGCAAAAGCGGCAAGGTAAGTTCAACCTATCTCGATAACAAAACCACAGATACGCTTGACGGCGATAATCTCAACGGAAACATAGTGACAATGGGGCAATTCACGGACGATGTTGGTAATCAGGGTTCATTTTTTGGTGATATTCTAATGGTTGGACTTGAAAACGCAAAAACTGCTCTTGAGCTTGCCAACAGTGACAAAAAGCCGTCGGTAGCAAACAATGATTATAACGTATATCAGGGAATGTTCAAAGTTATTGTTTGGAACAAACTGAGAAAACAGTCCGGCAAGACTGGTTCTCCGTGGTTCTGGCTTGACAGCAGAAACATGAAAGAAAACCTGTATTTCCTTGACAGAGTGGCTCCTGAAACTTCAGATAACAGGAATTGGCAAACAATGTCATGGGAAGTTGGGGTGTATGCAAGGTTCGGAATTGGGATATATCTTTGGCAGTGGGCAATCGGAAATATACCTGCATAGCGCATTTTGAGGCAATCATCCAACTAAGTATACAAAAAATAATTGACTATTCTCCAATATAGTGGTACAATAAATGTATCATTATATTGGAGGTGTTGGCATTGGTTAAGGTGTGCGTGAGTTGTGGGCATGAATTTGAGGCAGAAAGAAGCGACAAAATGTGTTGCAGCCGTAGTTGCTACAGAAAGCATACGTACGAAAAGGCTAATCCCGTGTTTCCTGTACCGTGCAAAGGTTGTGGAAAAACGTTTATTCCCGACAGCCATCATATGGTATTTTGTGGCGATGAATGCAGGAAGACTTTTTTTAATGTAAAGTCCAAAGACGACGAGAGATTTGGAGGCAACAGAAAGAAGGCTTTAATCCGCGATGGGCATGCTTGCACTGTTTGCAAAAGTACACATCACATTGCTGTTCATCATATCGACGAAAGCGGCAATAGTGAAAACGTTAATAATGACCTCGACAACTTGATAACCCTTTGCAATTCGTGCCATACCAAGCTGCACAATCCACATAGAAACAGAATACATGCCATTACAACAACTAAATGTCAAGCTTGCGGAATTGAGTTTCAAATTACTACAGACAGACTTCTTGACGGACGCGGCAAATATTGCAGTAAAGAATGTAAGCACGCGAGTATGTCTCAACCCAAAACAAGCTTTACGGCAAATTGCCTTGTATGCGGAAAGGAATTTTGGACTACTGCATATAAGCGGTCAATTGGAAGGGGCAAATACTGTTCTCCTGAATGCTCACAAAAGGCGCAAACCGGCACACATAAACCAAAGCCTATAACTAAACAAGTTATTGCGCAATGTAAGTATTGCGGAAAGGGCTTTCCTACAACTCAGGCAAGAATTGATGATGGCAGGGGAAGGTATTGTAGCAGGCAATGTTTAAATAATGATTTTAAAAATATGCCTTCCATGAAACAAAAGGAACGAAAAAGCTTAGTCAATGTGAATTGTCAAGTATGCGGGAAGGAATTTGATGCAGTAATTTCAAATGTAGAACGTGGCAGGGCTAAATATTGTAGCCGATCGTGCTACTACAAATCAAGAAACAAAATTTGAACACCTGAAAAGGTGCTTTTTGGAGGTGAAACAAAATGTCTACTGAAACAACGAGGGTATCCTCATATGTCCGCGCAGAAGGCTTTTACGATTCAGCCGGCACCATGTACCAATACGCATCGGCAGTCAATAATCTTGTGTCTGGATTGACGGCAAGCGCAAACTATGTAGCTATGAACAGAGTATTTTCAGGCTTGACCGCAAGCTGTGAAGCTTCGCAGATCAACAACCTGTTCAGCGGACTTGCATCAACAGTAACAGCTGGAATGATAACAGGCTATACACTAAGAGCAGCTACGGCAGACGCAGCAGCAACTTCATTAGCAGCCGCCAGCGCAACTTATGCGGTGTCGGCTTCGACAGCACAAGCGGCATTAAGAGCCACGACAGCAGATGCGGCAGCAAGCGCCAGTTATGCGGCATCTGCGGCTTATGCGGTAACAGCCTTGGCAGCAACAACGGCTTTAGCTGCGGCAAGTGCTACTTATGCAGCGAGCGCAGGAACAGCGGCAAATGCGACTACGGCGGTAACGGCGGCAGCAGCTACTACAGCATTGGCAGCGGCATCCGCATCATACGCAGCAAGTGCAGGGACTTTGTCCGGTGTTACAGCTACAGCAGCGCAGCTTAATGCGCTTTTATACGGCACAAAATATAAAGTGGCTTTTGGCACAGTAACAGCGTCAAATGCTACGGTAATGTCAAGCGTGACAAACTGTGGACTGTCAACCGCTTTGTATGCGCATATAACACCGCAGGCAACAGGCATCATAGCTGGTGCCGTGGCAACGCAGACAGGCGTACGGTGGATAGTGTGCAATGCATCCGGTACGGCAACCGAGGTAGCCGCATATTACATGGTAATTGGAAATGCTTAGAAAATAGGCGGCTTAAAAACCGCCTTATTTTTTTGGAGGGAATATGCATTATATAGATCAAAAACGCGTACAAAACGACACAGGCAACATGCTCCTGTCAAATATATCCGAGCAACTTTCGGAAATAATCATGCTTTTGAAGCCGCATGAGGCTAAAGAAGAAGTTAAAGAAAAGGAACCTAGAAAGATTACAGCGAAAAAGCTTTACACATGCAAGAAATGCGGCAAGACAAGCGATTCAAAAGGCAATTTGGACACGCCGCAAAGACTGGCGGTGCACTCAAGATTTTGTAAGGGGGAATAATTATGGCGCAAATAATTAAAGAAGATGGGTATTCATTCAATCTGGTATCGTCAATGACGGTATCCACGGTAGCAACAACTTTTCCATATAACGGCACATTTCATATACACAATGCAGGAACCGGTTTGATTTATATGGGCATAGCGTCAACGCTTGGCTCTGGAACCGGCAGCTGGGATATCGGCACAGGCGAAAAAGTAGGACCGTTACATTTGACTACTGGAATATGGTTTTTAGCAAGCGCGGCGCAACCATTAAAATATTTACAAATAGACCTGTAAGGGGTGATTTTATGGGAATCAAATTTACTAATAATTGGGGAGAGGTAACGGATAATACCGAACAAGTGGCAGAAATTGCGCAGCATGACACCGCTATAGACAACTGGAAACTTGACCTTGTGAATATGTTCGGCACATCTGATCTAGTTGCTCTTGTTGGCTCAAGCGGAATGCCCAGCACAGACCCTGGCGATACTCCTGTAATGCTTGATTTGGCAGCATTAGATAGTTCAGCACCATATCTTAAAGCGAGCTTCAATGTGACGGATGGACATTCATATTTGTTTTGCGTTAAAGAAAAATGTACATCGTATGGATCTGGAAGTGTTTTTACATCAATAGATCCTAACACTGATTCATCTACTGCCACTGCGGCAAAATTAGCAGTAAACTCATATTTTTCTACCAGCTATAATGGACATGGTGTAAACAGTTCAGGGACGCAAGCTGGAAGTACTCTTTATTTGGATTCATACCAATGTTTAGGGCAAATCCTAACCGCAACTTCTGATGGTATATTGGATATGGGCTATTCCATTAACCAAGCCGCCAAGGATGCTGTAATTGAGTATAGTGATTTGATAATGGTTGATATAACCGACAGGCTTACAACTGACATGGTAGAAGCTATTATCAACGGTGGATATTTTGCAAACACAAAAACAATATATAGGAATAAGAACGTAATACCGCTCAAAAGCAGCTTAAGTGATAAAAAAATTGTGCTTGTAGGAGATAGCATTACAGAGGGGCAAAGAACTACGCTGACCGACTTTGATACACTTTTAAAACCGACATTTGGTGCGTTGATAGCTCAACGTAATAATATGAAATACCGTAATTATGGACGGCAGGGATGGTTACTAACTCATAGAGATGGTCAAACCAATGGTTTTTCAGACGCTGACGGGTTATATACTCAGCTTGATACGGACGCTGATTACATACTAATTATGTATGGTATAAATGACGCTGGTCAAAGCGCAACGGTTGGCACATCAGCGGATACAACTAACGTTACGTTTTATGGGGCTTGGGATGTAGTTTTAAATTATCTTATTACAAATCATGCTACTGCTAAAATTGGAATTATAATACCTCCGGCATTCCTAAATTTGACATATAGAACAGCAATAAGAGCAATGGGTGTAAAGTATGCCATCCCTATACTTGACACATGGGCTGATAATGTACCGTTAATATATAATAAAGAGCCTGAAAGCGGTATACCAGCCGCAATAACAACAGCTCGTCAAGGCACTTTTTTAAATGTTGACGGTACTCATCTTAATGATGCTGGACATGCGTATTTTTCAACGATTGTTGAGAATTTTGTGAAAAGTCTTTGAGTTCGCACTTAGTAAACGGTTTATTTTTTAAGAATTATGTATATAATTAAAATAGGAGGCAAAAGTATGTTACAGCCAATTAGTATTGAAAACGAGAAATTATTATGTCCACGATGCAAAACAGAGGTGGAGGAATATCCACCAGACGATACAAAGCAAGCTAAATTTGAATGTAGGCATTGTAAGAGTTCTGTAGTGTTTAAAAAGCGTAATAATTTATATCTTTCTTGGATAACTGATGAATTTTAAGGAGGATTTTGTATTTCATATGCTTTTGATAAAAACTTGACGCCATATGAAGAAATAAAGGAGCGTGAATTATATGCTTTTGAATAGAGCGTAGGTTCGCAATTGGATAAATGTTTGAACAAAAGGAGCCAACAGGCTCCTATTTTATTTGAAAGGGGTGATATGGGTGGGAAATTACACATTAAACGATATAAAAAACTTTGCCTATAAATTATTGGCCGAATATTCGACAATAAGCGCAAATATTGATTTGTCTTTGACAAATAGAGTTTTAGAGAGCGTTAATGTTCACTATTTTGAACTTGCCCAAAAGGACAAGATAGCGTCAAGCGTGGCAATATCGCAGTTTCCGATAGCAAACATGTTAGGTGAAACATTTTCCTATGATACCCATACCACAACAAGCGTAGGATATACGGCGGCAAGTGCATACGCCTATTATTATGAATGTGATGGTGCACATAGCGTAGACATTCTGGAAGGTTCAAGCATTTCGACCATGACAACCTTGTCCACTGTAACCGTAACAGCGGCAAGTACATTCACAGTGTACAGGAACTTTGTCACAGCGACGGTATCATCCGATTATATCAAATTGAACTTTTACGGCGATCAGGAATACAGAATAAGGAATGCAGCTTTTTATCCCTACACTTTTGGTGATTCTACTGCTGCTATACCTTCATTTAAGCCATACTGTGAATATGCCTTACCGTCTGACTATGGCGACATAAAGAAGGTCAGATACTGCGTAAATGGGGAATGTGGGACGCTGACAGACTACAGAATCGACGGCGGCAATCTTTTGATAAGCAGGGGATATTCTGCTGAATTCTTCCTTGACTATTGGATTATACCGTCAGCAGTGGCAACAGCTACAGACGTATTGTTGATAAAAGACAGGACAGCTTTAATGATTCCTTACGGCGTGGCCGGCGACATACTTATCGGCAATGGGATAAATGTTGGACAGGGACAGGCGTTTATAGCGGAATATGAAAAGAAGCGCAATTCAATAGACACGTCAACTGAACACGGCAAACAGACTATAAACAATTCGCGCAGGTGGTGATAATATGGCACTACAGGAATATCCTATAACAGCTTTTATAGGCGGACTAAATGTAACAAAACCGCCTACTGACATAAACGACGACCAAAGTCCGGATTGTGAAAATATCGTAAACAATGAACTGTACGGCATAAATTCACGCTATGGATATACAAGGTACTATTCAACGGCACTTGCGACACAAAACATTAATGCACTGTTCGTCTACAATTCGTTCAGTTCATCCGATTTCATTTATCCTATGGGTACTGCGCTGAACATAGACCTTGCGGGTTCTGCCACTACGATTTATTCTGGAATGGCATCCGGCACTACAAGAGCATTTGAAATGAACGGCAATATTTATATCATGGACGGTTCGGGATATATTGAATATAACGGCGCAACGGCATCAACAGTGATGGGGTATGTTCCGACATACTACGCTGACAAAAATCCTGACGGCACAGGCGGAGGGCAGATTGACGAACTGAACTATCTTACATCTGCATTTGAAGAAACATTCTCAGGCAACGGCACGTCTACGACGTTCTACATGTCATTTGAGAGCCTTACGACAGGCAACAACATAGTTATCGTGGATAACGCTACTTTGACATCTGGTGCGGCTACAGCGGGTTACACAGTGAATTATGCAAGCGGGTACTTTGCTCTGACTACTGCGCCAACATCGGGTATAGGTAATGTTGAAATAACAGCATACAAGCCTGTGTTACTTGCAACCTGCATCACCAACTGTACATTCTGCGAGACATACGGCGAGGGCAACGACACCAACGCTTATCTGAGCGGCAATCCGTCGTTTCCTGCGAGAGTATTCTGGTGCGATACCGTGGATCCGACTTACTTTCCTGCAACATCATATGCTGATGTAGGGGTAAAAAATGATAAAATGATGGGATTTCTTAAGACTGCAAACACCCTGCAACTGTGGAAATACCGTTCCATTCATGGTTTGATTGGCGCGCCTCCGAATAATTCAATCACTGAAATGTACGACGGCGAAGGGCTTATCGCAACCGATACTTTAAGGCTGGTTGACGGCATACCTACGGCATTAAGTCAAAGAGGCGTAGTACAGTTAAGGACAGAGGGCGCAGGGTACAAGCTTGACCTTATCAGTGAGGACATAAACGGCTTTACCGGAATACGCGACGGACTTATGACAGAAACAGCTGCAAGCAGGGCAAGCGCATTTGGCACAATACACGATAAAAAATACTGGCTGCATGTCAATAACCAGATTTTCATCCTACAGCAAAATCTTATTCATCAAAGCAGCGGCAGAACTATTTATCCGTGGATTAAGTGGACTTTGGCGCATGAGCCGACATGCTTCAACGTCAAGGACGGGTACATGTATTTTGGCGGCGCTGGTAATCTGTACAAGCTTGACCCTTCCGCAGTGAGCGACGACGGAACGGCGATTGATGCATACTGGTATTCAAAGAAAATGAATCCAGGGAATAGCTACGACTTGATTAAACTGTTCACGCATTTGTACTTTGAATTCCGGTCAATGTTTGGCAACACCACGATAGCAATAACGGTATATATAAATGACATAACCGGTTCTTCTGTGTCGGCATCGTATGAACTGGGAGGAATTTGGCTGCCTGACTTGTTCGACCCTAACGAATTTGCGCCGAACAAAGCGATATATGCAAACTTTCCGAAAAGAGTACCGATTAACCTTAAAGGTAAGTATTTTCAGTATAAAGTACAGTGTAATACTTTGAACGAGGGTTTTACTTTGCTTAACAGCAAATTGCACTATACGATAGATCGGCGGGTGATATAGGTGGTTGACAGAAGAGACGATTATATAAGACCGAGAGGGTACTACGATAATAAGGGGAATCTGCTTAATGTGGGGTTTGATGTGATAAACGGAATTCCCGCACAATTTGCGGATTTAGCCAAATATGCGATATTCTCTAAAACCTCAAACCAAAGTATACCAGATACCGCAAATACCGAAGTTGTGTGGGAAGCAAAAACATCATATAACAGCGAGGACTTTTGCGGAATAGAAAGCGGAACTGGAAAAATAAAAGTATTGCAAAAAGGCATATACGATATATGTGTGCGTTTTCGTTATAATGGGAACGTAACCGGTGTTAGATATTTAAATTTGAACAGTATAAGCGTTTTATCAATACCAAGTGTAGGAACTGTTTCCACATATATTAGCGCAAGTGCTTTTTTGGAACTTGCCGCAAATGAAACGGTAAGCATTATAGCCACTCAGACAAGTGGTGGTGATTTAGATTTGTTATCATCGGGCACCATTGCAAGAATTAGACGGGTGACTAAATTATAATAAGTTACGTGCAATAAAGGGGTGATTTTATGATTAGTGCAGCAGCGGTATCAACAATTACATTAACGCTGTCCGGAACAAATCCGTGGACAGTTTTTGATTCATCAAATTTAGCCACAGGCGGCAATCTTCAAGCCAATTGGAACGATATAGCAAGCCAGCTAAACGCCATTTACCGTCCATTGCTGAACAGCGCAGTAGATGAACTTGGCATATTAAGCGGCGTAAGCGGAGCCGATTATATAGGCATAAGTGGCATAACAGGAGTATCGACAGGTTCATCGGTATATTCTGCCATACGGTCACTGAACACGGCGGTTTCTGCGATAAACGCAAGCGCCAGTTATGCGGCATCTGCGGCTTATGCGGTAACAGCCTTGGCAGCAACAACGGCTTTAGCTGCGGCAAGTGCTACTTATGCAGCGAGCGCAGGAACAGCGGCAAATGCGACTACGGCGGTAACGGCGGCAGCGGCAACTACAGCCTTAAAAGCAGTATCGGCCACTTATGCGGCTACAGCATTATACGCAGTATCTGCGTTATTCGCCGCAAGCGCAACGACAGCACAAGGAGCTTTGTCAGCTACCACAGCGGCAAGGGCGACAACTGCAAATGCGGCTACTACGGCTTTGGCAGCAGCGAGCGCAAGTTATGCGGCAAGTGCGGCCACGGCGCAGAATTCATTGAATTGCACCGCTGTAAGCAGTCTTTTGTCCGGTTTCGCAAGAGCAACAACAGCACCAACCGGAACAACAACAAGCATAGGTTTTAATGGCTATTTTTACGCAACAAAAGTATATAACGCAGTATATAAGTAGGTGATAATATGGCTTATGTGTGGGCTAATACAATAGCAACAGGATCAGTAATAACGGCTTCGGCGGTATTGGAAGTAAAAAGCAATGCTTCGGCGGAAGTGGTTGCAAGGGCAACGTCTTTTACATGGACACAAATGGCTTCCTGCACAAGTGGAAGTTATATTTTTGCGGCACAAATAAATGAAATACGTTCAGCGTGTGATTTGGCAAGTGCGAGCACATTATCGTGTTCAAGTGAAAATTCCAGCGAGGATACTACGGTTGATACTACTGCAAATGCAACGGCAAATAGCAGCAAAAACACAACTGTAGACAGCGGAGATGATACGTCGGTAAATAGCGGGGATGACGCAAGCTACGATCTTGGAGACGACATAAGCGTTGATTCTGGCGAAAATGCGACGATTTATGGTACTGCAAATTCTGTTATTGATAGCGGCGATAACGCAACGGTTTAATGGGGGCGATTATATGGGATTTACATGGAGCGAAAATATAGTAACTGGCGTAACCGAAATTAAGACCATACATTGGGCTGAATTGCATACTAATATAGATTTTTTAAAAGACAATCCATCCGGATGTGCTTCTGACAACGCCACAGTTAACGCAACAGCAGACACTACAGTTGACACGGGCGATAATGCTACTGTAAACGCCACCGCCGATAGCTCTGCTGATGGCAGCCAAAATTCAAGCATAAACAGTGATAACAATAGTTATGTAGACTCAGTGGCAGATGCTTCACAAAATAGCACATGGTGGACAACCGTTGACATAGGCAACGATTTCCCTGTTAATTCTGTAAATTGACATATTGACTATTGCAAATAATGGTATATAATTTACTCAAGAGGTAATTTATGAAAACTAAAATATTGTTAAGTTTAATACTTTGTTTTTCCTTGATATTCTGTCCGGTTTTTGCTGAATCAACGTTTGAATATACACATTTGTTCAGTATGTCGGAAACTGAATTAGTTTCAGAAATTCAAACATATTTAAGCGCAAATGGGTATTCGCCATTGGTAGGTAAAGGTAATATTTACATTTACTCAGAAGGGGATATACCCATATTATTGGTTGCGCATACAGACACGGTACACGAAACTTTGCCGGAGGTTATTTTTGAACAGGACATTTTAACATCAAAAACAGGGCTTGGCGCAGACGACAGGGCGGGGGTATCTGCGATATTTGAGGTTATAAACAGGGGATACAAGCCGTATGTTTTGTTTTGCAGTAAAGAAGAAATAGGATTGTTAGGTGCCAAATATGCAGTTGATAAAATTAATCCAAAAGTAAACATCTTGATTGAACTTGATGGAAAAGGCAAAAATAATTATTACACATATGCAGCACGTAACGATCAGGCTAATAAATACATTGAAAGTTTTGGATTTGTATTTAAGGATGCAATCAGCGCCACAGACATATGCGCTTTAATGCCTGAATGGAACATTTACGGAGCTAATCTTTCCGTTGGATACTATAAGATACATACGGCGAATGAGTATATGGTTATAAGCGAATGGAACGCTATGGTTGACCGCGTTTGCAGTATACTTGGCAATCCTCCGAAATATAAATACGATTACTTCACCATAGCGCAATCTAAGGAAGTTTTTAAGGATTATATAGGATATTTACAAAGCAAATTCAGAGAAGCTAATTCTGCAAACGATATATACGCAATGCGAAACTACGCAATTGCAGCGGATGAATACAGGGTATCTATTGGGGCGGCGCGTCAAAACAAAAAGTATATCGAAAGGCTGACGCTCAAATTGGAGGAATGAAATGGAAGCAATAGAGTTGATGAGCGCAGGAACATGCAATATGGCATGTTCTTATTGTTTTATACCGAAAAACGAAGAAATGAAAAAAATTCACAACAGAATTATTGAATCCATGAAAAACGGCACATATTTAAACTTTTTAAAAGAACAGAAACCGTATTATTTATCGTTTTGGGGAACTGAACCTACTTTGACAATGGAATACTTTATACCGTTAGTCAAAGAATTGATTTGGCTGAAAGAAATAAAGTTTTCAACTAATCTATTGACTAATCATTTGCAAATAGTTGAACTGGCGAAAGAAGTTGAAAAGCTTAAAGGCTGCAAACTTAATGTACAATTTTCATTGGATGGTCCCGCAAGCATAACTGATAAAAATAGGCACAAAAACGCCACTAATAAGATAATAAGTCATTACAAAGAAGTAGAGGAACTTTTAAAACCGTATTCGTTTGTAAACATGTGTTTTAAACCGACAATAACAATTGATAACATGAAAAATGATTTAAATACACTTGATAAAGTCATTGAATGGTATAAATTTTTTGACGAACTTGCTGACGAAAAAGTTTTACCGCCTACACCCACCTTTGAGGTTCCTGGGAATTATACGTCGGAAGATGGTAAAGTTGCGGGACAGTTTTTTAAATATATATCAGAGGTTAAAAGGTTAAATCAACAGGAACGGTTTTTAAAATACTACACAGAAACTAATGGATATGTTATGAGATTTAAAAAGCTGTTGAACTTTAACCGTGAACTACAGTATAAATTTAAAATGTTCACCTGTTCAGGCGGCGATACACAATACGGTTTAGACTATAACGGAAACATGCATATATGCCACCATACGTTTTTTTATGACAGTCCGGAATATTTTAAACTGGCGTACGGTGATAAGTTGCACGAAAGAGGGTTTAATAATACGTCGTTCCATAGAGACAATAAATATAAAAAAAGCCGCATAATGTACACCAACAGAGCTTATCATGACTTTATGAGATTCAAGATAAACACAACCGTAACCATGATAAAGGAACTAATGATATGCGGCCAGGTATCAGATGATTTTAGAGACAATGATTTGTGCTATTTACTGGCATTATTGATTCATACAGGGTTTAGCTGTCCTGCTGAAAATAAGATAAAAACAGGGAGCTTATTGATACCGCCGCTTTCATTAATAAGGTTGCTTGGAAACGGATGTATGCAAAAAATTGTAAAGGAGACACTATGACAGAAAATGATATTCTTTTAAAAAGTGTCTTACAGGGCACTTTTTTTAATGCTTGGAAAAACGATAAACAGGACTTGGCAAACGTGAATTTCAAAGGGCTGGAAATATATCTTACTCCAAACTGCAATCTCAGGTGTAAGTATTGCTATTTGCAGAACCATAAACAGGATTTGTATCCTGAACATTTGACGGATTCTAAAGTTATACTTGAAAATCTGTCCATGCTTTTGGATTGGCTGATAGATAATAACTATAAGCCCAAAATAGATATATTCAGCGGTGAATTGTTTTCACAGAAGCTTGGTTTCGATGCACTTGAGTTGATACATGAAAAGTTGAAAGGCAGCGGAATAAAGCAAATCTGCATACCGACAAACTTCACTTTTATATGCAGTGAAAAACTTACTGAAAGGGTTGAAAACTATATTGAAAAATTTAAAAATATCGGCATAAGGTTAGCTTTGAGTTGTTCGATGGACGGCAAATACTGCGAGGATAACCGACCTGCAAACGGAGAAATGATTCGGGATGATGATTATTACGACAGGGTATTTGAATTCTGTAAAAAATATGGATACGGATTTCATCCCATGATTTACTCAACTTACATAGAAAACTGGATAGATAACTTTAGCTGGTTTATTGAAATGTTCGACAAGCACGGGTACACAAACTATCCTTTGTATCTCCTTGAGGTTCGCAATGAAGAATGGACAGAAGAGCAAATGGCAAAGTTCGGTGAATTTGTACAATATCTTGTCAGATGGTGCAGGGGAAAAGGAAGAGACGTTCACAAAGAAGGATTTAATATACTTGGTTCCATGGTGTCCAAAATAGGGCGTGGAATCGGTTGTGGGCTTCAATCTGCGCTGTATGTCAGAATGGGTGATTTAATGATTGTGCCTTGTCACAGGACGTCCTACGATGGGCTTGAATATGGACAGTTTATCACGGACGGCGGAAAGATAACCGGCATAAATGCCCGCAATGTAGAAAACTGCATAGCGGCTTTGAGCTTTGAAGCTGACACCTTGCCAATGTGCGAGACGTGTTTTATAAAAGATCAATGCTCTCATGGCTGTATGGGTTGTCAGTATGAAACAGTGGGCGATATGTTTATACCGAACCCTAATGTGTGCAAGCTTGAATGGTATAAAGTAGAATATTTTAATAAGGAGTACAAAAATGGAACAGACGATTAAAGCTCTTAAATGCTACTTAAACGGACGGTACTACAATGTTTTTGAATACAGCAAAGATAAAATAATAAAACTTGTTGATTTTATGAAAGACAGGCTTGAAAACAAAAAAAATATCGGCGTGAATGATTTTAACAATACTTTGAATTCGCTGTCTGTCATGTTTGATGTTATTGCACTCAAGACGTTGGCAGATGAGGACAGGGAATTTATAAAGTCGTATAACCTACTTTGCTATAACTTTAGTTTGACATATGACTTAAAAGAACTTAAAACAAGATGCGAAGCCATTTCAACATTGCTTGAATATCAGAATTCCATGGCGGCGCAAATAGAAATATCTAAAAGAATGCTGAAACACATGGAAAAGTATGATAAGTTTTCACCGCCGATATACGAAATAAATAAATCTTATCTTGCCAATATACAAGAAAGATTAAAAAAGGTATAATGTAGCAGGGGTGGTATGATGAAAACTAAATTTCTAGGAATATGCATTGTTATAGCTGCCTTGCTGTTAAGCTGTGCGATTGCAGCCAGTACGATAATAAAATTATTTGAAGATATGTCAGACAGATATTCTTTTTATGTGGACACTGATAGGCGCATTGTTTATACTTTTGATAAATATACAGGCGAATACAGTAAAGGGAGCGCAAAAACCATTACATCGGGGAAATGGAACGATATCAGATAAAGGGATGATTCAATGATTATATGCGGATGCGGGTGCGTAATTTATGCGCTCGCTTTTTTAATGCTCAAAATTATAAAGGCATATTGACTTTCGTATTATATAATGATACAATTTATGTATTACGAAAGTGAGGTGGTAAAAGTGAAGAAAAAAATGGGTAGGCCAACTGACAATCCCAAAGTCAGGTGTGTACAGGCAAAACTTGACGA
>Ga0265297_10003758_pt1 | contig 26620 bp, 25 predicted proteins | sample Munlanlwell13791_FD_192502 | JGI IMG/M metagenome (GOLD analysis project Ga0265297, IMG submission 192502) | Leachate microbial communities from a municipal landfill in Southern Ontario, Canada - Leachate well 137-91 | ecosystem: Engineered > Solid waste > Landfill > Unclassified | place...
AGAAAGAGTATCTATCGCAAAAACATTATCTTGGCCGTTTAAGACCGCTACGGTCCGTTCCAATCCCATGCCGGTATCAACATTTTTTTGCCGCAATTCTTCATAAGTGCCATCAGCCGTTTTATAGTATTGCATGAAAACATCATTCCAAATTTCTACCCAGCGTTTGTCGGTTGGGTCAAATTTAGCTGGTGCTGGTTGGTTATCTGACCAATAAAATATTTCTGTATCCGGTCCGCAAGGTCCGGTCAGACCGGCTGGTCCCCACCAATTGTCATCTCGGCCCAGAAAAGCAATCCTTTCGGTTTTAATGCCTAAGGACTGCCAAATTTCGGCCGATTCAACATCTTTGGGAATCTGGTTTTTTGTTTCGCCAACAAAACATGTTACTGCCAATTTGGTCAAAGGGATATTTAATTCCTTAGTTAAAAATTCAAAACTCCAGCTAATCGCTTCTTTTTTCCAGTAGCTGTTTGGGCCAATACCATCGGCGGCGGCTGGGTCGCCTAAAGACCAGTTGCCCAACATTTCAAAAAAAGTCAGATGAGTATTATCACCAACATCATCAATATCGCTGGTCCGAATGCATTTTTGAACATCAGCCAAGCGGTTGCCGCCGGGGTGTTTGCCACCCAAAAGAAATGGCACTAGCGGATGCATGCCGGCAGTAGTAAATAAAACTGTTGGGTCATTTTCCGGAATCAAAGAAGCTGAAGGAATAATTGTATGTCCTTTAGCTTTAAAAAAATCAAGATATTTTTGTTTGAGTTCATTAGTAGTAATCATGGCCTAATTCTATTATATTTTTTGACTTTTTACAAGAAAATTTAAGAAAGTAGCCTCTTAATTATTCCCCCACCCAAGACTTCGCTGCCTTGGTAAAAAACTGCTGACTGCCCGGGCATTACGGCTCTGGCCGGGGTTTTTAGAGTGACTATATTTTTATTGATAACCGCGGGAATAGTTTTAGCTTGATAGCGAATTTTGACCCCAAATTTTGCCGGTTTTTTTGGCCCCTGGCCAAAGATCCAGTTGATATTTTTGAGTTCAAATTTTTTGGTATAAATAAGCTTATCGTTATGGTTGTTGGAAACAAACAAAATGTTATTTTTGTAATTAATTTTTACCACGTAAAACGGCCCGGGTCCGCCGATTTTTATCCCCTGCCTTTGGCCCAAGGTATAAAGCGGCAAACCGTCATGTTGGCCCAAGGTTTGGCCGCTTAAGTTTTTAATTGGTCCGGGTTTAAGCTTTAAATTTCTTTTTAAAAAAGGATAATGATTTTTTTCGGCAATAAAACAAATCTCTTGGCTTTCCGGTTTTTGGTGTACCGATAGCTTGAACTTTTTTGCCAATTGTCTGACTTGCAGTTTTGTCAGATTAGCTAAAGGAAAAATCAAGTGCTTAAGCTGGCTTTGAGTTAAATTATACAAAAAGTAAGACTGATCTTTATTTAAATCATTGGCTTGGTTTAGTTTTAATTTTTGGGATTTAAGTTTTGAAATTTTAGCATAATGGCCAGTGGCTAAATAATCACAGCCGAGTAATTTAGCCTTCTGCAAAAGCAAGCCAAATTTAATGAATTTATTGCATTGAACACACGGATTTGGTGTGTACCCTTTTTTGTATTGATTTAAAAAATTATCAACTACCGTTTTTTTGAAAGGCTGAGAAAAGTTTAAAGTGTACAAGGGAAAACCTAGCCGGTGAGCAACTTTTTTAGCATCTTCGTAGGCTGCTTGAGAACAGCATTTATTTTCAATCCCGCATACCCTTGCCTCTTCGCGCCAAAATTTTAAAAATATCCCAATACAGTCAAATCCTTGCTGCTTAAGTAAAGCCGCCGCCACGGCCGAATCCACGCCGCCAGACATGGCAATTGCAACTTTTGTTGGTTTATTTCCCATATTTAATACTATACAGGATAAAATGTTAATTAACAAAAGTTACCCTTATTTTTGGCGCTTGACACCCAAATTGGTTATGTTATAATTTTGATAATTAATAATTAAAGTTCTGGTTAGTCTTTGATTTCTAATTCCCTTGCGCCAGAACTACAAGGAAAAAAATCAATGCATTTCCAAGACGAAATGGACGACGACATCACTACTACCGACGAAGACATGGGTGATGAAGATGTTGTAGATGATGACGATGATTCGGATGATGATATGGACGAAGACATGGGTGATGAAGACGCCGAATAATCAGCAGCGAAAAAATTGTTAATAAAAAAATGATCCCGCCAAAACGGGATCATTTTTTGGATTGTTACCTTATTTTATAATTTCCAAGACTGCTCCGGCCAAAAACATTATAATTACTAAGTAGCTGATAAAATTAGGAATGTTTAGTTGGTAATCGGGTTTAACCGTTCCCGATTTTTTGGCTTTTAGATAAATTAAAAATATTAAGACGCCATCGGTAGCAATGGTAATGGCGCCGACAAAGCCAATAATACTGACGAAATTTTTTAGCCCGGCCAGGTATAAAAGTAATGGGATGAAACAAGCAATTACCCAGGAGCTAAAATGTGAAAATTTAAGATCGTAACGCAAAACCTCCTTTAATGTCTGCCCAACTGTCAGAAAAGAGGTAAAGGTTGCCATAACGCCAAAAATAAAGCCAGCAATGAGGATATTTGGCCCCAAGACGGTCTTTAAACCAGTTAAGGCGTCTTGAGTCGTATTGGCACCGTTAACGCCCAAAACTAAGGCAATAAAGATGATATAAGTAATTATTGGAATCAAGGTGCCAGTGATTATAATGTTTTTAAGTTTGTTAGTTTTTCCGGCGAGCAGATCTTCTAGCTCAGGAATGACGGATAAGCCACCCAAAGAAAACAGAATTACGCCATAAGGTAAAAATGGCTCTAAAAAATTATTGGTCAAAAGATTGGTTGTATTTATGGCTGGCGCGCCCTTGATTACCAAAAAAATTAATGCCGCAAACAATAAAATTAAACTGTAAAATTCCGCCTGGGCAATTCCTTTGTTGTCTAAATAAATAATTAAAGATCCTAAGGCAAAGAAAGTTAATACATATACTAATTCATTGCCGCCTAAAATTGGTGTTAAGAGATTAGCTAAAAATTGGCCGCCTAAAATTAAATAAGCTAAAAGCGAACCAATAAAACCGATAATAGCTGAAATGATGGCCACGATTTCGCCTTTTTTTCCTAAGTAAATTTTGCTATAGCCGGGCAGGCGATGAAAACCATCAGTTCTCAAACAAATTTCGCCATAAATTAAATGGACTGTTAGAACCACCAAGCCAAGGATTGGAAAATAAATAAAAATAACTGGCCCAAAACCAACTTGGCTAGTTACATAAGGCAAGCCAAACATGCCAACGCCGATAATTGTTCCCACCAACATTGAGAGGGCGGCAAAATATTTTTTCATATAAATTAATTATAACAAAAAAATAAGAAAAAATAAAATTAATAAATCAATCTTGTATTTTCTTATTTTGTTTATTTTTCAATTGTCCAGGCTTACCGGCCAACGCCAAAATATTTAAAGCCTAATTTTTTAACGGTTTCTGGGTCAAAAATGTTTCTGCCGTCAAAGATTATCGGAGTACGCATTATTTTTTTAATCTTGGCCAAATCTAAGTCTTTGAATTCCTGCCATTCAGTGCAAATAATTAAGGCCTCACTACCTTCAGCGGCTTGGTAGGGATCGCTAGCGTATTCAATTGGATTATTTTGCTTGGAATTAGAAGCTAAATTTTTGGCATTTTGCATTGCTTGCGGATCATAGGCTTTGATTTTTGCCCCATCTTTTTGCAGCTTTTCAATAATTTTTAGGGCTGGAGAATTTCTAATGTCATCGGTGTCGGGCTTGAAAGCGATGCCTAAAACGCCAATAATTTTACCATCCAAAACCCAAAGCTCTTTTTTAATTTTTTGTAAGAATCGATGAGACGCTTCTTCGTTTATTTTTTGAATCGCTTCAACAAAAGAATTATCAATGCCTAAAGTTTCTAAAGTTTTTTTGTAAGCAGCAATATCTTTAGGAAAGCAACTGCCACCAAAACCAATGCCGGGGTTTAAGAAATGCCTACCAATTCTTTCATCAAGACCGATTGCTGCCAAAACCTCTAAAGCATCGGCGCCGGCCTCTTCGCAGGTCTGGGCAATTAAGTTGGCAAACGAAATTTTAGTGGCCAAAAAAGTATTAGCTCCGTGTTTAATCAATTCGGCACTGCGGACAGAAACGATTTTGACCGGAGCCTTAGTCTTATCAATCAACGGTTTGTAAACTTCCAGCATTTTATCCCTAGCTTTTTGGCTGTCAACGCCAATGACAATTCGGTCTGGTTCCAAAGTATCTTTTACGGCCGTCCCCTCTTTTAAAAATTCAGGATTAGAGACAACATCAAAATTAGCTTGATTGACACTATAACGTAAAATTGTTTCTTTAACTTTTTCGGCAGTTTTGACCGGTACCGTACTTTTGTCAACAATAACTTTATAATCGCCATTGATTACTTGGGCAATTTCTCTGGCTACCCCTTCAACATATTTTAAATCAGCATGACCGTCGTCTTTTGGCGGTGTATTAACGCAGATAAAAATTACCTCCGAATCTTTAACCGCTGGGCCGATATCCTGGCTAAAAGTTAAGCGCTTGGCGTCTTTGTTTTTGCCAATCAGCTCTTCCAGGCCCGGTTCAAAAATCGGTGATTTGCCCTGGTTTAATTTTTCTATTTTTTCCAGATTATTATCAATACAAACAACTTGATGGCCAAAATCAGCCAAACAAACGCCAGTAGTTAAACCAACATAACCCGTACCAATAATTGCAATTTTCATAATATAGAAAATAAAAAAGATTAAGTATTAAATCCTAATCGTTAAACTATTATTTTAGACGTAAAAAGTTAGTGAAAGTTACACTAGGTATCTTAAAGTAAGATTTTAGTTTTGTCAAAGTTTAAAATTTAATGATTTGACCAGGTTTTAAAGTTCTGGTTTCGGCATTATTAGTTTCTTTTTTTTGTTCTTTGTCCTCGGTAATTTTTTTCTGAATCAAATCTTGAACCGTCATTTTTTTAGGTAATTCGTTATTTCTATTACTCGGCCTAGTTGGTTGGCTATTTCTTTGGTCAAAAGATTGTGGCGGCTTGGTTAAAGCTTCGGCTAAAGAGATTTCCGGCGCAACAGTATTTTTAACCTCTTCTTGCATTTTTATCTCTTTGGCTTGGCCATGCATTAATTTTTCGCGAATTTTTTGGAAACATGACTGACAATAAACTGGTCTGACCCCGTCAGGTTTGAAGGTAATTTCCGTTGGCTGGCCGCATTCATAGCAATCAACCGTATAAGTATTTTTAGCCGGCGTTTGGCCTTGGCTGTTGGCTGGATTTTGGGTGTCAGTATTATTTCTTCTTTTGCCTTTTTGTCTTTGGTCAGCTTTTATTTTTGCAAATTCCGCCATTTGTTTTTCTTCAGCTTCAACTATCATTCCGGTCCAGCGGCCAATTTTGTCTTCAACTACTGATTTAGGCTTGGCATAGCGTTCCCGTGATACGCGAATAACCTTTTCCGCGCTGCCAGTGTAGTACTCATCGCCTAATGGCGGTAAAGTTTTGGCCGAAAATGGATTAGAAGAGACACCATCAATCATCAATTTCATGTAAGTATCATATTTAGCTAAATTAACTAAATCTTCTTCAATGAAGTATGGAGCAAATTCTGTGGCTAGAAATTCTGCATCAGCGGCGCCGATACGAAAGCACATTAGAGTGCCAACATTACCAAAAACCGCTGCCCTGACTATTTCGTCAAGCTGCTCAACGTATTGATGGCCAATAATTAAATCTAGCCGATATTTACGGGCTTCGGACAAGATTGTGGCAAACGACTCAGTGGCAAAGTTTTGAAATTCATCGACGTAAAGATAAAAATCTTTTCTTTCACTTTCCGGCATGTCAATTCGGCTCATGGCGGCTAGCTGGATTTTAGTGATCATCATTGCGCCCAATAAAGCCGATGAGTCCTCGCCAATTCTGCCTTTGGAAAGATTCATAATTAGGATTTTTCGATTATCCATGATATAGCGCATGTCAATCGTTGATTTTACCTGGCCAACAACGTTTCTGATCAAAGCATTAGACAAAAACTGCCCAACTTTGTTTTGAATTGGGGCAATCGCTTCAACTTGAAATGTTTGAGGATATTTTGAGTATTCTTCAACCCAGAATGACTTTACAACCGGATCTTGAATTTTTTCAATTACTTTTTGGCGGTAATTCTTATCAACTAAAATTCTCATTACCCCAAGCAAGGTGCTGCCGGGATAATCAAGTAAAGCCAATATTGCATTGCGAAGCAAATATTCCAGTCGTGGGCCCCAAGAATCGGCCCAAAGTTTTTTGAATACGCCAATTAAACCGGAAGCCACTAAATGTTTTTGTTCAACGCCGACGGATTCCATGACATTAAAAGCAATTGGGTATTCCATATCAGCCGGATTTAAGTAAACAACGTCGTTAATTCGGCTGGTGGGGATAAAATTTAAGATTTTTTCGGCAAAATCACCGTGTGGGTCAACTAAGCATACGCCTTCACCATTATGGATGTCTTGAATAATCATATTCTCCATCGCGGTTGATTTTCCCATACCGGTTTTTCCGATTAAATACATGTGCCGCCGCCGGTCGTCTTTTTTGATGCCAAATTTAGTTTCTTGATTGCGAAAATTTGTTTTAGCAAAAAAAACAATATCCGATGGTTGCGGAATCCTTCTGGCTCCTTCAGTTGAAATTTTGTTTTCCTCCTCCATATTTTATATTATATTTTGTTTTAGCCAATTGGTAAATTGGCGGGGGGCTCTGCCTTAGAACCGCTAGTTGATGATGTTGCTGCAGTTGTTCCTTTGATCGGCAGACTCATTGGCGGCTCAGCTTTTTTGGCTTCAGCCATTCTCAAAGAAGGAGTCTTAACTGTTAGCATTGGGAAGTGATAGAGAGAAGCTAGTTCTTCGGAATTTAGAATTTTACCGTAGTAGCCAGGCTCAAGCCAATGGCCGCGAAATCTATAACGGTACATTAATTTATTTTTTCTGGTTTTTAGACGATATTGTTTGAACCAAAACGGACCGAAAGTAGAAATTCGGGGGTCAGGTTTTAAGCCGTTGGCATCCAAGGTATTGAACTGTTTATAGGCGCCATAAAGTGCTTTAGACACTGGTTTGTTGAATTTTTCCTTCTCAGCGAAATAAATAAGCCTAATTTTAGTGTGAAATCCCAGTTTAGATACCTTTACTTCAATACTGTTGATTAAATCCTTCTCACCTTGGGTTAAATGCATCATCAAGTTGTAGGGCTCATCTTTTTTGGTTTCGGTTGTAGTTCCGCTGGCAAAAAATTCACCAACTATAAAATTAGGAATTTCAAAAATATAGTCAACAATATTCTTTTTTTCTTTGGTTTTGCCACCGGTTAATTTAGTAATAAGATGTTCGGCATCTTTACCCCAATCATTATCAGCTGGCGTAACAACTAGTTGAGTCCAAATTTGTTCGCCTGGTCCGATTCTAGTCAAAGCTTCAAGCAAGCCGGCCATTGAATCTTTATAGCCTTCAGTGTCTTCAAATTCTTCAAAAGTTCTGATTGGATAAAATTGTTTTTTGGTCTGGATTAATTCTGTTCCCCAAAGATCATATTTGTCATTGGGAAATTTAATTTTGAAGTCTTGAGTATAGTCTTCAACTTCGGTAATTTCCGCGCCCGGGTATTGGGCGTAAATTATGGCTTCAACTAAATCGCGATATTTTTTATCAAAATGAACTATAAATTGGATATAGCCACCGATACTGATAAGTTCAAACGAAAAACTGTCCGGGATTTCACCGTAAAACCATTTTTCCGGTTTGCCTAGCGGTTGGTGGGCGCCGGCTAACTGGTTAAAAATATTTTCAACCGCTTTTGGCCCTTGTTCGTTTTCCCTTGGCACGTCAATTGCCAAAAGCATGTATTTCCGATTTCGTCGATAAATATTTCTAATCCAATATTGATAGCCCAGAATTAGTCCGTAGAGAAATAAAAAGACTGGATAAATCCAGCCGATAGTTTTAAAAAACCACCAAACAAAAATAATTGGGTTATCAGTCGGGACAGATGACAAATCTAAAACAATGTCCATAGTTTTAAACTATTTTTCTTTTTATTTTTTATTGATTGATAGTATAAGTTCCGTCGGGTAACTTTTTAATTTTTTCCTTGTTAGTCAAGGCTAAATAAATCGTACTTTTTCGGACAATTCTTTGATCCAAAACCGCTTTGACAATTTCTTCTTTTGCCATTGGCTTACCAGCCGCTTTTAAAATTTCAATGATGATATCCATGACTGTGCCTGGTTGATAGCCCCATTCTTTTAAAGCATAAATACCGCGACCGACCAAAACATAGCGATCGTCTAAGATTAATTCGTTATGAATTGTCGCCGGGTAAGCGGTTTTTTTATCAAAGCCCGACTGATTAATTAAATCAGTAATTTCGGTAAAATGCAACGGTTTGCCGGTTTTTCGTAAAATAAGATAAATTTTATCGCTCATCCGTTTAGGCGAGACTGTATTCCAGTCAGACAATCCCCATTCACCCAAGATATTTTGGTCAATTCGGCGACTAATTTTTAGATAAGAATGAATTACCCTTTGAATTTCTTCTTCAAGTTTTTCTTCGTCAGCGCCTAGTCTTAAGGCAGCAATCTGTTGTTTATTGTCAGTATAAAAGTCTCTTTGTTGGAATTGGCTTAGCAATTCTTCAAGTTTGATTAATTTTTTTTCTTCTTCAATTATAAGTGCTAATTCTTCAACTGCTTGTTTGATTATATCGCCAGAAACCGTTGGCAGCTTCCAACCGTTCAAAAAGTCCGGATGTGATTTAATCTGCTCAACTTTGTCGTTAAGTAAGTGATTTAAAATAAAGCGGGAGGCCTGTTTTTGCTGGTCACCTTGGTTTGAATCCGGATAATTGATTTCATCCAAAAGAAAATTTTCTTCCATAATCCCGCCGTAGTTTTCTAATAAGTGGATGATATGTTGTTCAGCCGCTTCAATTTGCTGACGGAAGGTCTTTATGTCTTTAATTTTTTTAATGGTTGCGGTTTCAATTTGTCTGATCCGCTCGCGAGTAATGTCGTAATATTTACCAATTTGCTCCAAAGTTTCTTTATTTTTGCCCAAAAGTCCAAACCGGCGGCTTAAAATGTCGCTTTCTTTGTTGGAGATATTTTTTAATAAATTAGCAACCAATTCGTTTGGATTAAATTGAGCTGCTTGCCGAATTTCTTGACTTTCAATGATTTTATCAAGAATTGAGTTTTGCTTGTTCATATGGTTAAGGTTATTTGATTTGAGAAAAATAGCTTAAATTAGCTAAAAATCTTAAGAATTAGAATTTATTCTTTTTAAATTACTTTTAGTATATCATAAAAATAGTTTAGCGTCAAGTCTTGACTTAACTTCCCTATTTATATCTTAATTTGGTAATTAAAAAAACCGCAGGGCCATATCGTAATATAATCCTGCGGTTTTTAGAAATAAACTATTTGAGGTTTTTGAATTTTGAACGTTCCCAGATAACAAGTAAAGGGCTGGCCAAAAAGATTGAAGAATAAGTGCCAACAATTACACCAAAAATTAAGGCGAGTACAAAGTCTCTAATGCTGGCTCCGCCAAAAAGGAATAAGGTTAATAAGGCCAATAATACAGTGAAGGAAGTGTTAATTGAGCGGACAATAACTTCGTTAATGCTACGGTCAACAATCTGTTCAAATTCATCGCCGGCATGGCGAATTAGATTTTCTCGGATTCGGTCAAAGACTACGATTGTATCGTTGTTAGAATAACCAAAAATTGTTAATAATGCAGCAATAAACGGTGCATTAACCTCTATACCGTAAAATTTACCCAAGATGGCAAAAAAACCAACGGTAATAATAATATCATGAACCAAGGATATGACAGCAATAACGCCATATTTCCAGGAAACAATTGGCCTTGAGACTTTTCTGAAAGCCCAGGCGATGTAAGCAATAATTGCCACCGAAACGATAATAATTGCCCAAATGGTTTTTTTCTTAAGTTCCTGACCGATGTTTGGTCCAACCGAATTAAATCTTTTTTCTTCCAAAACTTTATTGTCTGACTGATCGGCTGGCTTAAACTTCTCCTTTACGGCACTAAGGATCTGCTGGTGGGTTTTTTCATCAACAGTTTTAAAACGAACAATCATTCCTTTGTCGCCAATTGGCTGAATAACACTATTTTTTATATCTAAAGAATTTAAAACCTCATTAACCTGTTCAATCGTTGGTCGATTAACAGTGAATTCAACTTCTAATAAACTGCCGCCGGTAAAATCAATTCCTAATTTTAAACCAAACATCGCAACTGAAACAAGGCTGGCGATCATAAGGACCGATGACAGAACAAACCAGATTTTCCTTTGTTTAATTATTGAAATCATATTAATTATTTACAATATTTTTTTTGCGCACCCCAAATAGCCAAAGATGATTAAATATTTTTAGTTTAACAATTTCCAAAAGGATGACACGGGTAACAAATACGGCCGAGAATAAGCTGGTTAAAGTACCAATTGCCAATGTGATGGCAAATCCTTTAACTAAACTGGTAGTAAAACCCATTAAAATAACACAGGAAATTAAAGTAGAAACGTGACCATCAAAAATTGAAGACCAAGCTCGTTTAAAACCTTCATTCAAGGCGGTATGTAAAGTTTTTCCGCGTCTAATTTCTTCTTTGAATCGTTCAAAAATTAAAACATTAGCATCAACTGCCATACCCATGGAAAGAATGAAACCAGCAATACCGGGTAAAGTTAAAGTAACATTTAAGAGTTTGAAGATTGCCAGAACAATTAAGCCGTAGAAAAGTAAGGCTATTGATGCGACTACGCCGGGTAAGCGATAATACAGAATCATGAATAAGCAAATGATAATAAAGCTGATAATACCAGTCTTTAAGCTTTGTTGAACTGATTCATTGCCAAGGGAAGCGCCAACGGTTTGCTGTGAGATCAAAGTGATCGGTACTGGCAGGGCGCCAGCATTTAACCTTTGGGCTAGTAATTTTGCTTCCTGAACGGTGAATTTACCGTTAATTACCGCTTTGCCGTCCAAAATTGGTTCTTCAACCGTCGGGGTGCTGATTGGTGAGCCATCTAAAAATATAGCAACTGGTTTGCCCACATTACGCTTGGTAATGGCGGCAAATAATTCTTTCCCTTTATCGTCAAATTCCAAAGCGATTTGCGGAGTTTGAGTGTTAGGATCAAATTCCAAAGTTGATTTTTTAAGTTCCTGCCCAGTTAAACCAGTATATAGCCATTGATCTTGAGGACTGACATAGTCAGCTTCGCTTTTAGTTTTGATTAGAATATGGCTACAGCGGACTTCATATTTATCCCCTACAGTTTTATCCTCAACTTTTTTGATAATGTGATAGCCAAAATCGGTTTTAACTAGCGCTTTAGTGATCTCGCCAGTTTTTAAATCATCAAAACAGGCTTTCTCAAATTCTGGAACGAACGTTCCTCTGGTAGCAAAACCTAAATCGCCGCCATTAACTGCCGAGCCTGGGTCTTCGCTATATTTTTTTGCTAAAGCGGCGAAATCAGCGCCTGGTTTTAAAGCTTCAACCAAAGCTTGGTCCGCTTTAACTTTAGCGGCTAAATTAGCATCTTCTAACTCTTTCTTTTGGTCTTGGGTAAGTTGAGATTGCGGGTTTGGGTTGGATTCCTTGAATTCTAGAAGTGGCGTTTCACCAATCATGTTGATTGCCTGATTAACATCAGAAATACCGGCCAATTCAGCAATAATCCGCCAACCATCGCTAGTTTTTGTAGTTTGGATTAGAGGTTCAGCTACACCAAAAGAATTAACTCGTCTCTCAATTACGTCCCGAACACCCTCTACGGCAGCGGTTTGATCCGCTCCGGGGATTTTAGAAACATCGGCTGAATAAAGTAAATGAGTGCCTCCCTGCAGATCCAAACCGAGTCTAAACGGGATATTTAGAAAATTTGGCACCCTTAAGCCGCTTTTTTCAATATATTGGGGAAAATCAAGAAAAACTGCCAGAACAGTTAACAAAAAAATGCCAATCAAAGCAAGTTTTATCTTATTTTTTTCAGACATAATAAATTCAATAAAATTAGTTTAGCAAAAGTTGATTCTTTCTGCAAGGGTTAGGATTTGGCAAGCCTACTTTTACTAGTTGGCAAATTATATTAGAATGAATTAGGAACTATCTAACCAAATTAACGATATTTAATGAGAAAAATTTTCTTAATTTCTTTCTTTGCTTCAGGCTTAACCTCAATAATTGCTCTGCTAAAAATAATTTCCGAAGCTGTTGATAGTTTTTATGGCAACGAGCTATTTATCGGTTTAGGTCTTGCTTTTTGGTTTTTTGGTTTAGCGGTTGGCAGCATATTTGTCGCTAAAATATTTAGTCGCAATAATCCTTTGCGGATTTTGATTGTTTGCCATTTGCTCCTGCCTTTTGTTTTTCTGGGGCAAATCGTTTTGCTTAGGGCTAGTCACTTACTTTTAGATTTTTTAGCTCGGCCATTTGATCTAGTATTAAATCTAGCTTATTTTTTTGTAGTTGTTTTACCTCTTTGTTTGTTGCTAGGTTTGCAATTCAATGCCGCTAGTCGATTTTTAATTTTCAAGGAAGAAAAAGAAGATAGTAATTTAAAAAGACTTTTTAATTGGTTTAGAAAATTTTTTTGGCCAACCAAAAAAAATAGCGTTAGTCAGCAAGTCTCCAAGGGTTATTTTTATCAAATTATCGGTTTAGCGGTTGGCGGGTTATTTTATTCATTTTTCTTAGTTTTTGCCAATTCAGTCGTAGTTTTTTTTCTGCTGGTAATAATAAATTTTTTAACCTTAATAATTTTGGTTTCAGGAAAAAGATTAAGGTTTATCCTTCTGATTTTGCTGTCAATTTTTATTATGCTTGGCAGTTGGCTGCCATTTTTTAATGTTTTTGACAAAGTAACTGCTGCTTGGCGCTTTCCTGGTCAGCAGTTAGTTACAGTCAGAAATTCAATTTACGGCGATATTGCCGTTGCAATTAATCAGGATCGTTATAATTTTTATCAAAATGGAGTTTTAATTGCCCAGACCGGACAAAACCCGGCTAACGAGGAGGTATTTGCCTTTCCTCTGCTTTTTCATGAAAAACCAAAAAGAGTTTTATTGGTTGGCGGCGGCATCAGTGGCAGTATCAAAGAGGTTCTGAAATATCCAGTTGATTCTGTTTATTATTTAGAGTCGGATCCGGAGTTAATTTTAGTTGCTCAAAAATATTTACCCAGCGATCATGATTTCAATAAAAATAACTCCCGGTTAAAATTAGTGCCTGATAATGTTTTTCATTTTCTTTCTAGTGTCACGCAAGATTTTGATGTTGTTATTGTTAATTTGCCGCCGCCTTTGACAATTCAACTTAATCGTTTTCAGACAGTAGATTTTTTTGCCCTAGTTAAACAAAGATTAAAACCCTCAGGGCTTTTAGCCTCTTATGTATCCGGCCTACCTAATTACTCTTCGCCGCCGCTAGAAAGTTTGGCGGTTGCCGTTTACAAAAGTCTAAATAATGTTTATCCGTCAGTGACAGTCTTGCCTGAAGATAATAATATTTTGTATTTAGCCGGTGGTCAAAAATTTAATTATGATTCATGGCAGTTAAGGCAGAGATTTGATCAATATAATTTAAAAAATAAATTAATTACCAAAAGGTATATTACTGATCGTTTAACCAATAGCCAGGCCAATCTATTGTCAACTAAGATCGCTAATAACCATTTAGTGCCGGCTAATACCAACAGTCAACCGCTTGCTTATTGGTATGAAAATTTATTTTGGCTTCACAATCAACATCCGCGCCTAGCTAATTTTGTCACCTTCATTTTTAGCTTAGATTTAATCAAGTTAATTTTAGGCAGCATTATTATTTTTTTGGCCATATTCTATCTGCTTGATATTTTGGTTAAAAAGAAGGAAAGAATTTTAGTTGGAGTTTCTATTATTCCTGAATTTTCGTTGTTAGTTTTAGAAATAATTTTTCTTTTTTTCTTCCAGTCTTTTTATGGTTATCTTCACCACCAGCTGGGTTTTATTTTGGGTACTTTGGCCACCGGCTTGGCTTTGGGTGTTGGTTTGAGCAATTGGCGGGTTAATCAAGATAAAATTAAATATCATTCATTGATTCGGCTTTATTTTGTTATTTCAGCCTATTTTTTAGCGCTGACTTTAATTTTCATTTACGCTAGTCAAATTTTATTGATATCTAGCTTATTTTATTTATTAGTTTTTCTGGCTGGTTTGCTCAATGGAATGAAATTTCCGTTGGTTAATAAATTTTATCTTGAGCATAAATTTGATCAAAATAAAAAAACTAGCATAATTTACGGCTTTGATTTATTTGCTGCTAGTTTTGGGGCGGCAGTTGCTAGTATTTTATTGCTGCCACTAATTGGTTTTTCTCAAACTATTATATTTTTGACTCTAATTAATTTTTTAGCTTTTGGCGCTCTCTTTTTTATTCGTCAATACTTTGAAGAAAGTTAAGTGGGTAAAAATTTTTGTCTGCCTACGTAATATCAAAGTCTTTTAAGATTTTGGCCAAAGTTTTTAGCGGTAAGCCAACAACGGTGTAAGGATCACCGATTATTTTTTTTAACAAGATTTTTCCTTGGCCTTGGCTGGCATAAGCGCCGGCCTTGCCAAACGGTTCTTTTGATTTAATGTAGTTATTTATTTCTACCATTGGCATTTTCTTAAAAAAAACTTTAGCCTGTGTGACACGAGAGACTTTTTTATTTTTACCCGTATCAATTACAGTCAAGCCGGTAAAAACTAAGTGGGATTTACCATTCAAAGTTTGCAAGATTTGTTTTGCCTCTTTGGCGCTGCGGGGTTTGCCTAAAATTTGACTTTGGTAAACAACGATAGTATCTGCGGCAATAATGATTGTATTTTTATATTTTTTAGCAACCGCCAAAGCTTTTCCCTCGGCTAGGGTTAAGACTAGTTTTTTAGGTTTTAAATTTAAAGTTAAATCTTCACGGTAATGGCTGGCTATAACTTTAAATTTGAGGCCGGTAGCGGTTAATAATTCTTTTCTTCGGGGAGAGGTTGAAGCTAAAATAATTTTTGGTTTGCTTTTAAGGGTTGTTAACAGTTTTTTAACATTAAGACTTGACATCGTTTTTTGAATTAACCTTTATTTTTTTAAACTCTTAAAACAGTGGATAAGTTATTTTTAAATAAAATTTAGCTGAACAAAATTTGTATTCAATATCTTTTTTTTTGGTTTAGACCGATTAGCTAAGCTTAATTACAGCATACCAAAAACCTCGGAAAAACCGAGGTCTTTATTTTTAACAAGTGGATCTTAGTAGACTTCTTTAAGTAAAACATTCTCAACAAAAATTCCGCGAGGGTATAAAATCCTTTCTAATTCTTGGCGGGCGGCGATTTCCACTTCAGCTCGTTTGGTTGTTGAAATTTCTCTGACATCATATTTCGCGGCAATCATTCTGACTCGGCTTTGGATAGTTGGGCGAATAATTTTTTCTACGAATTTTTCGCCAATGCTTTGCCAAATTTCTGGGATTTGTTCAGGGTCTAGTCGAAGCAGGATCGTGCCTTCAATAGAAATTTTTTTGCCATCCTTACCACTAGCAGTGATTGGTTGATCGCCTAACAATTCTGGCTTGTCAGGATTAAATTTTTTACCGATATCATACTCTAAAGTCTGAGTATTAAACAGCATGGCTTTTTGCCAGAAAGGAATTTTCAAATGCAGCCCTGGTTTGTAGATTTTTTTTAACACTCCCCTGCCTAAGTCATAAACACAAGCAACGTAACCTGGCGGGACGTGAATAAAAAATCCTTTTAAAACATCTTCAACGACGAAAGAATACATTATTTTGTCTAGTCCGTCTTCGGCCATATTTTTTAACCAATAAGAATTAGGTTTTTTTCTTCGGCTTGGTTTGGGCAAGCCCTATCTTTATAACGCTAGTAATTACTGATATTATAGATGAAAATATTAAAGTTGTCAAAATAAAAATTGATTTAACCGAAGGCAGTATTGCCAAAATTAAAAAAACTATTGCCGGCCAAAGCAAGGCATAAACTTGTTCTTTTTTATTAGCTTGATGCCGGCGCTCAAAGGAATGAATCAAAAATTGAGCAAAGACGTAACCGGCCGGTATTGCCGCTGCGATTAAGTCCTGATTGCCAATATTAAACCATAAAAAATTAGTATTAATAAAATCCGGTCTTGGTATGCCGGGATATAAGAGATGCAATTTAGCCTCGGTATTAATACCGCCGATAAATACTTGATATAATAAAACCAAAACTAGACCTTGGACGCTTAATACTATCGCTTTGGCCCATGGTCTGATCCTTTTTTTCTTTAAAAACTGCCGAACCGCAATTTTTCTGCGTACCGGGTCACTGGCGAAATCTTTTTTGATTTCTTCAAGTTCTCGGCGCAATCTTTGGCTAATAATTTTTCCGCGTTCAGTTAAAACAGTAAAAGGTAAAAGTGCGATTCGCAAAAGAATTGTTAGCTCAATAACGGCAATGCCTAAATTATCAAAGGAATAATTAAGATAAAGCCAAACCAGAAAATTAAACAATGGAATATAAAGGTACTGCTGCCAAATTAAGGAAATAATTTCCATATAGTTCTAAAAAATTAATTTTAATTTCCGCACCAAAGCTCGGGGACAGGGATTCGAACCCCGATTGACGGCGCCAAAGGCCGCTGTCCTACCATTAGACGATCCCCGAGCTTTGGCGCGGAATATTAGCTTAACTGCCCTGGTTATAATTTTTTATTTGGATTAACTAATTTTAAGTTACAAAAGTGTATTTTAGCCGAAATATTAGTAATTGTCAATATCAAAATTATAAATTTTAAACCCGAAGATACCGTCTAATAGCAATGCTGCTGCTAATTATGTTCAAAAGAATTATAATTAAAACTTCAAATCCAAATATCTGCCAAAAATTTTGATTAAAATATTTGGTTACATTAAACTCGTCAGTTAGGAAAAAATTGTTTAGGTATGGTTGAATCAAATTAAGGATTGGATAAATTACGGCGATTGATACTAAACAGGCAATAATACCGTAGAAAACCGCTTCCACTAAAAATGGCGCACGAATAAACCAGTTGCTGGCGCCAACCAGCTTCATAACGCCAATTTCTTGGCGATGAGTATAAATAGCTACTCGGATAGTGTTAAAAACAATTAGCAAGGCGATTAAAAAGAAAATACCGGAAATTATAAAACCAACCTTTTTTATGTTGGCCGACAAGCTTTGGATTTTATCAATATAAATTTTATGATCATCAAAGTTTTTGTCCAAAATTAAATCATTATACTTAGAATTATCTAGCACGGCCATAATGTCGGGGTAATCCTCAATATTTTTAGCTTTGATTTGTAAAGTTGCGCCGATTGGATTAGTTTTTAATTCTTCCAGCGAAGCAATAATATCAGGATCATCGCGATGCTTTTGCCGAAAATTCTCCAGTGCATCTTGCTGGGAAATGTAATTTATCTCTTTAATTTGGGTCAATGACGATAAGTAAGTTTTTACCTCATTGACTTGAGGGTCGGCGACGTCTGGTTTGAAGTAAACACTGACATCAACTTTATTTTTTATAATGTTAATGGCTGCATCTGACGTAATATTAACGACAATCAAAAAATTTACCGAGATAAATGTTAGAATAATAATCGTGATTGTCACAACCGAAAGCCAAATGTTTCGCCAAAAACTTTGCCAAGCAAAGATAAAAATTCGATAGATTGAAGTAATAATCATAGTTATATTAAATATTTTCCAACTTTTTGATCCGAAACCACGGTTCCATTGTCTAAAGTAATTACCCGTTTATTGATCGAATTTACCGCTTCTCGGTTATGAGTAACTAGAACAACCGTTGTGCCAAATTCATTAATTTTTAAAAGTAATTCCATAATTTCCTGAGTGTTAAATGAGTCCAAATTACCAGTTGGCTCGTCGGCTAATAAAATTTTTGGCCGATGAACCAAGGCCCGGGCAATGGCTACTCGTTGTTGTTCGCCACCAGACAATTGGATCGGATAGCGATCTTCTTTGCCGGTTAAGCTCACGATTTTTAGGACTTGAGGGACAATTTCTTTGATTTTGTTCCGATCAGTGCCACAAACCTCAAGAGCAAAAGCGATATTCTCAAAAATTGTTTTTTTGGCCAATAGTTTAAAATCTTGGAAAACCACGCCGATTTGTCGGCGTAAAACCGGTATTTCGCCGGGTCTAATATTGGTAATATCCCAGCCGCCAATAATTATCCTGCCACTGGTTACCGGTTCCTCGGCAATTAGAACCTTAACCATTGTAGTTTTGCCAGTACCGCTACGACCGACAATCGAAACAAATTCCTTGGGTTTTATATGGAGATTGATATTTTTTGCCGCCGTGACATTGGGCGGGTAAAATTTGCAAACGTTTTTGAATATTATCATTTTAGTTGTATGGCCTTCCCTATTTTTTAATTTTTGTTTATAATTGCTTTAGATATTTCAGTAAAATAATATGTTTATTCAAATGGGTATAGTCTGTCTTGCTTGATTTGCCTGCGCGGGATTAGTTAATCGGTTTAACATCACCTTCCCAAGGTGGAAAGACGGGTTCGACTCCCGTATCCCGCTTAGACGAATCAAGCAGATAAAAGATCATCCCGCTAGAATCGGACTCTACCCGCTTTTAATTCGCCAATTTTGTCAGCCGACCTAGCTCAATGGTAGAGCAACGGTATCGTAAACCGTAGGTTGTGGGTTCAAGTCCCACGGTCGGCTCCAAAAGGGGCGAATTTTAAATTATTACTAGTTGCCAAATAGCGCTTTGCTTTTTTAACTCTTCTAAATACTGGGTTAAATCTTGGCCGTGAATCAGAATATGTCTGGCCCGAATTTGGGTAATTTCACCATTATCATCAGTTAAAACTTCGTCAACTTTAATAACATGGTAGCCTAACGGAGTTTTGACAATTTCATTGCTGATTTCATTTGGTTTTAAAGCAAACGCCGCCTGTTCAAATTCCGGCAAAAGTTGGCCTTTGGTGAGATAGCCTAGGTCTCCGTCCTGTGAAGCAGTCACGTCCTCACTGTATTGCTGGGCCAATTGTTCAAATGGAATATCCCCTTTTTTTGCTATCGCCAAAATATCTTTGGCTTTTTGAATTGCTGTTTGATTCAAGCGCTCATCCAAAATTAAAGCCAAGCGTAATTTTTCTTTAATTAGTAAAGGTCTGATTATTTCTTTTTGAAATTCCGGGATATCCCAATCATATAGATTCTTTAGCTGTTTTGCCAAAGCTTTTTCACTGCCGATTTCGGTTGCTAATTTTTGAGTTTCCTGCTGGATATCGGTGCTGGTTACCGAAATTTGGTATCGGTTAGCCAATTTGTCCAGCAATTTTTGTTCAATCAGTCGGTCTAGGATATGCTTTTGAGTTTCTTTTGGCGTTGGCACAGTTAATTGTTGATTATTCTGCTTTTGGGCGGCATAAAAATTTTTTAAGGTTTTAGTTTGAGTTATCCAATCATAGTAGGAAATTGGTTGGTAATTAACAATTGCTGCTGGGTAAGGAACAATTTTAGTAATTATTCTTACTACTTGGTTATCCCATTTGAAAATGTACAAACCAAGGGTGAACAAACTAACACTAACGGCCAAAATTATAATTATTGCGGCGACTAAGGTTTTGCCAAATTTTTTAGATTTACTCCTGCCTGGTTTGAATTCCTTTTGTTTAGTTAATAAGTTATTACTATTTGTTTGACTGCTGATTTTTTTAACAATGGGTTTGCCCTCGGTCTCTTTAGTCAATTTTGTCACTGCTGATTTTTTTGGTGCTTCTTGCGGATTTTTGTCTTTCATTTCAATCCATTTTAAAACTGTTTCTCGAAGTTTATTCACTTCTTGATCGTCTAAGTTTAAATTGTTGTTAGCGCTAGGCATATTTTAGACAATGATTTTTGTTTTGACCAAACGATGACTGGGAATTAATTATTATTGAAAGAAATAGCGCCACCATTTTTTGGGATTGGAAATAGTTTTTTGTTTTTCCAAATCAGTTGATGAATCAGAATTAGTATCTACTGAAGTATTGGAAACAATAATAACCTTTTCCCCTTCTTTTTTTAGTCCTAAATCCATTCTGGCTTTTTCTTCAATATAAGCATCTGAATTAAGGTATTCAATTAATTTTTTTGCCTCCAAATTATTTTTTTCCAAATCTTGAATTTGTTGGTTTAGTCCGCCAATTTCCTGGTTAATTTCCCGGTTCTTTTTCCAGGTTTGGATCAAATTAACAGCAATAATAATTAAAATAATTACTCCCCCCAGGAGAAATATTAAACTTTTCCGATTTTTTTTGTTTTTCGGTACTTTTTGTCTCTCCATTGTAGGTTTTGGTTTCTAAATTGAATGGATTTAGATCCTTATTCAAGGAGCCAAGGAGATTAATCCATTTAATTGTATTTTTTGGCCAACACTAACTCTGATATTTAACTTGGCTACTGGTACAATTATAGCATTTTTTTTAATTGCTTTCAATTTTTTCGTCTCCAGCTTGCTCTAAAATTCGGTTGAATCGTTCTGGGCCAACTTCAGCTTTAATTTTTTTGACTAAATTAACTAATTCTTGAGCGGAAAGCTGTTTAATATCTATTTTTCCGCCCTCGCTTTCGGATCGCAATTGTAGAATTAAATTTTGGATTTTTTGCGGATTTTTAATATCCTTGAACTCAATTTTAGTCTTGGCGTCAGTCAATATTATCTCAAGATTGCCCAAGCCCCCGATTGTCTGAACAATACCCTTGCTTTGGTAGAAAACGTCCTGGATTTTCTTCAAGGGAATATCGGAAACAATTTTTTTAAAAATTCCTTGACGGTCAATATCGGTAATCCTCAGATTAGTGATGATAAATAATTTTGCATACCAAATAAAAATATTTCTTAGTACCAGCAGCAGACCAATTACCAGCAGCAGACCAAAAATTATTATCCCCTTTTTGCCTAAGGAAAAAAGTGGATAGAGAAAAAAGAAAGCCAAAGCAATCAAAAGTACCGGTAAGCTTAGAGCCAGGCATAATTTAAACTTGGCTTGCCTAACGAGGCTAATGATGTTTTCGCCCTCGGCAAAAATAAAATTTTTGTTGGTTCCATCAAGCATATTATTGGTTAATCATTTTTTTGATTTGGGGCAGCATTATTTTAGTGGCTTCTTGTCCGGCCCTAATGATTTTTTTTACTTCGTTGGTATCAAAAAACTTATTCCAACCCAGCAACCCAATTTCTTCTACTTCTGGCTCAATCATCGTATCGGCTAGTTTGGTGGTATTTTTTGCTAAATGATAACGTAAAATATTTAAAGCCCGAATTGAAATTTTTGGCCAATAAACTCTTTGCTTGGCTGAAAAATTGGAATTATTATCTTCACTAAACTTGTTTGAATCCAAATTTACAGCAATAACGATATCTGCACCCATATTTTTTACGGTATCAACTGGCACGGGATTGGATAAACCGCCGTCAGTCAAAAGGTAATTTTCATATTTTACCGCTTCAAAAATTGGCGGTACCGAAAGGCTGGCCCTTATGGCCTTAATTAAATCGCCTGTAGTCAAATTAACCTGCTCGGCAGTAATTAAATCGGTTGCCACTATGGTTAAAGGTATTTTTAATTCGGAAAATGTTGTATCCGAAAGCCAATTTTTGATTAGATTTTCAACTTTTTTACCTTTAATTAAACCATTAGGACTGCCAGGGTCCAATAAATAAAATGACATCTTCCAATTTGTACTGAGGGCAATTTTTTCCATTGCGGCTGAGTCTTTATGGGCGGCATAAAAAGCACCAATCAAAGCGCCAACGCTTGAACCGGCAATATAATCAATTGGAATATTATTTTCTTCTAAAACTTTAATTACACCGATATGGGCTAATCCTTTAGCCCCGCCGCTACCCAGTGCTAATCCAATTTTTTGTCTCTTATTGTCTTCCATATTTGTAATTATAGCTTATTTAACCGATAAAGACAATTTATTGGCTCTAAAATTAACCTCAAAAGTTTTGACGAAAAGAAATTAAGAGACTAAAATTAATTTAGAGTAACAACGAATGGAGGGTTGTACCATGAATGGGAAAAATGGGTTTCCGGTTTGGGATTCAGCCACTCTTAGTCAGTTAGCTCAAAGTGATAAGGTGGTAATGGTCATTTTTTGGGCAGATTATTGCCCATATTCTCAAAGTTTAGTGGAGTATTTAGCTTCAAGTGATCTTTTAACGGGAAAAATAGCTGATCGTTTTGTCGTCGGAATTATAGATAACTCCCAACTCCAAGAAGTTGGCTGCCAATACGAGATAGGTTCTACCGCCTCGTTAGTAATAATGCGGCAGCGCGAAATTCTTTATAGTGAATTAGGATTTCCGCCGTACAAAAAGCTTTGGTTGGCTCAAAAGATCAGAGAAGTAGTTGAGGCTGCCCTTTAAAAAGAAGGCCCTTACTCAAAAAAAGGACCTTTCTTTTTTTTGATTGATTTGGTAATTATCTTAGAGTCCAGCCGCCATCAACAATGATTGTTTGGCCAGTAATATAGCTGGATTTTTCGGAAGCTAAAAAGACAACAGCATTAGCAATATCTTCAGGTAAACCCATTCTGGCTAGCGGAATCATGGCAACAGTTTGTTTTCTGGTTGCTTCGGCAGCGGTTTTTGGCTGATCGGGCTGGCTGGCGCCAGGAGTGTCAATCGCTCCGGGTGCTACGGCATTAACGGTAATCTTTTTTGGCGCCAATTCTAAGGCTAAAGCCCGGATCATACTATTTATGCCGCCCTTGGAAGCACAATAGTGAACCAAGCCTTCAAAGCCGACAAATGAAGCAATTGAAGAGATGTCTATTATTCGTCCGCCATGAGCCATAATTTTTGTTGCCTCTTGAGAGCATAGAAAAATACTTTTTAGGTTAATGTTGATTACTTTGTCCCAATCTGATTCTTTCATCTCGGTAAAAGGGACGAACGGAAAGATGCCGGCATTATTGACTAAAATATCAAGCTGTCCAAACTCTTTCATGGTTTTTTTAAATAATTCTTCTACTTCTGATTTTTTGGAAACATCACATTTGACTGCTAAAGTTTTGCCGCCGAATTTTTTTAATTCCTCAGCTACTTTTTTGCAGCCATCTTCATCAACATCTGAAATAACAACATTACATTTTTCGGCCGCTAAGGCTTGGGCAATTCCCTGACCAATTCCCCTGGCCGCGCCAGTAACAATGGCTACTTTGCTCTCTAGTAACATAATTTTTTGGTTAATTTTAAGTTATTTTTATTATACCCCACTATTAATAAAATTATTTTGTCTGGCAATAATCAGAATCCATTTTTTGCTGGGCGGAAGCAATTTTTTCTCGGCCGGGAACTTTTTCTTGGCCAAAAAAATGACCAAACCTATCATCGTTTATTAAATTCATTGGTACAAGGCAGTCAGAGGCGGCTTGGCCGGTAACATTAATTTTATAATGGCAATTGCCATTTTCCTGGCCGATAACAGTGATTGCATACTCGGATCCCTGCATAAAAGGCATTTTGAAAGTAGCAGCCTGGCAAGCTAAAAAGTTGGTGCGCAAACAGGCTTGATCGTCGCTACAAGCTACAATTCCTTTTTCAGCTGTTGGGGCCGGTTGATTTGGGTTGATGTTTTGATTAACATTGGCCGTTGGCTGATTTGAATCTTGATTTTGCGTTGGGGTTTGTTGGCCACAGCCGGCTAAAGCTAAACTGACTCCAAGGATTGTGATGAGAAGAATTTTTTTCATAATTTTAATTTTAAATTTGGAAAAATTAAGGGTAATAATGATAAAAATAAAAGAAGCCCTATGACTGTTGTAATTTCCCCGTCTGCATTATATTTTTTCATAATTTATAATTTCTAATTCCATCTTTTTTCGCCCTAGCCGGTTGACTCGAGTTTGTTGGGCATATTATTTTCATTATACCAAAAAAACGCCAATCATTAAATACTGATATTAACAGTGAGTTTAATTAGTATGGATTTATTTATTTGACAGACTTTCGTTATTTTTGATATGTTAAAATTAACTTACCGATTGGTAAGTAAGAAAAGATTAATTAAAAAATATGAAAACAGTCATAACGCAGCAGGAAAATGCTATCCAAGGCACAAAGAGACTGATTATTGATAGTGCCCGCCAATTTTTTTCCGAATATAGCTATCTGGGCGTTTCAATGGATGATATTGCCAAAAAATTAAATATTACCAAAGCGGCACTTTATTATCATTTTGCTGGTAAAGCTGAAATTTACGAAAAAGTGCTTAATAATGTTTTTAATGATTTAAGCCTATTTATTACTCAAGCACTAAACGAAACCAGCGTTGATAAAAAATTGTATAAGTTGATAAAAAATTACTTGGACTTTGGGTTTGAGGAAAAGAATTTGATTAAAGCATTAATTTTAAAATTGCCGGTGACTGATTATCAAACAACAAATCATATCATCCAACTGAGAGAACAAACTATTGATTTAATCCAGCCAATAATTAATGAGGCTTTGGCTAGTAAAAAATTTATTCAAAGAGTTGACAGTCGGACCTTGACTTCTTTACTTACCAGTATGATGGATGGTTTGCTTTTGGAATATTCATTTTTAAATAAAAAGGTTGATTCGGAAAAATTTTCAAATCAAATTATTGCAGCTTTATTTTAAAATTATACCTTGAAAAAAATAAAATATGAAAACAACTGCGGTATTACCAATTTTTAACGAAGAAAAGACAGTTGCCAAAGTATTGTCTATTCTAACCAAATGTCCCCTGCTGGATGAAATTATAGTTGTTGATGATGCTTCAACGGATAGTAGCTTAAAAATTATAAACGAATTTCAATCGGATAAATTACAAATTATTCATTTAGATAAGAATTTAGGGAAAAGCGGAGCGGTTAAATATGTGTTTAGTAAAATAACAACTGATATTTTATTTTTTTGTGATGGTGATCTGCATGGCTTTAGAGAGGAACATGTTAGTCAACTTTTAAACCGTTTAAGAAATGGTGAGGAGCTAATGGCAGTTGGCATTAGAGATCGGGGGTTTGGCCATAATATGTTTGTAAAAAAATTCGGACCGTTGATCACGGGAGAAAGAGCAATCCCTTATAAAATTTTTCAAGAAATATTAAACGATTACTTCATTAATAAATTAATGGAAGGTTATAAAATGGAGATAATCATGAATGACTATTGCGTTAGGAATAATATTTTTATCCAAAAAGAGATATTGAAAGGTGTTAGGCAAACCATGAAACCTTGCAAGAATAAAAATGGTTTGATTTTATTGATGAAAGAAACGATTGAACTGTCAGTGGCATTTATTAGATTAAAATTGTATGGATTTAGTAAATAAGTAAAGATTGTTAGTTCTATTATTTCTTTTGAATTAAGCAAGAAACACTGGTTTGAATCAGTGTTTTTTTGTAGGAATCAGAAATTTGTTAAATAAAAAAACCGCCGAGATAATGTAATTTTATCCGGCAGTGGCTGATTTTTTGACCCCTCCTCTGGTTTAGTCTTCAAAAACAATTTTTTTCGGTATTGCCTCCTTTAGGTCAGACCAGCGCTCGCCGATTGGCCCAAAAATCCAGGTAAACGGCTTGCCTTCAAGTCGGCCGTGGCCAAAAACAACTAAGATTCGAGTTGATACTAATTTGATGGTACTTTGACCGTTAGCGTCAATGGTTTTAACTTGCAGACGGTAAAAGAATGGTTTTAGCTCAAATTGCTGCGCTGCCATAGTTAGTTTTCCCTCCGGACTAAAGTCGGCAAAATTCGCCTTTTTAAATCCCGGCCCAATAAAGGGCAAGGGATTTAAGATCTCAAGCATTTTGCTAACCCGAAATTGGGTGCGTTCCATGACCAGTATTTTTTTGAATGAAAACAGACCTGGAACCAGAACGGAATAATGATCACCGTCCAGGGCCTCAAACATTTCTGCCTGGCCGGGCGTTAGATTGCGTTCAAGCGGCAAGGGGTAGTTTTTAAGTGAACCACAACCCACTAGTCCGGCAATCAGTAAAACACATACTCCAAATATTACCTTTTTCATGGCATGATCCTTTTTAAGGTGCAGAAAATTTCTACCAAAGATTAATTAGATTTTCTCTCTTTTTGCTTAATTTGTCAAAAATAAAAGCCGGCCTGAGGCCGGCTGCAAGAAAATAATTAGTTAAAGTTATTTTACATTTTGGATTATTGTTTCGGTAGTGGTAAAAATTTTTTTCATAATATTACTAAGTGTTTGAGCTACTTTTTGATAATCTTCCATCCCCTGCTGTAACCCAGGCATTTTTTTGTCCGCATAAAATTTACCCACTTGGCCGGCTGCTTGATTTGTCGCCAATGAATTAATCATTTCTTGGGATGATTTGACTAAATCATCAACCTTATTTGAAGTTAAAAATAGCCACCAGGGCCTTCTGACGG
>Ga0265297_10003759_pt1 | contig 26618 bp, 6 predicted proteins | sample Munlanlwell13791_FD_192502 | JGI IMG/M metagenome (GOLD analysis project Ga0265297, IMG submission 192502) | Leachate microbial communities from a municipal landfill in Southern Ontario, Canada - Leachate well 137-91 | ecosystem: Engineered > Solid waste > Landfill > Unclassified | place...
CGCTCTCCAGGGTAACAATCAAGTCCTTAGTATGGGCGCAAACAATGAATTTGCTCTTTCCTATGACGGCACCTCCGGCCTCTTAAACAGTACTGGCGATCTCGTCTTCCAACTCGACAGTGACAACAACAGCGCTAACACACTCAGTATTCGTGACGGTGCTGGTGCCGACCTCTTCACCATCAGTGAAACCCAAATTACCTCTAACCTGCCAACCCAGTTCAACTCACCTGGTGATGTGGGAATTGCCTACGATCTTAACTTCACCAATCAAACCGCCAGTTACATCAAATCTAATGCTCCTCTGACCATCGAAGCTGGTGAGAGCTTTGAATCCAACCCACTCACTCTCAAAACCTACAATGCTGGTGACCTCGTTCTCGATCTGGGCGGCGGTGTTACCCTCCAGCAAGCTCAAGCCTGGGATCTGGCTGCCAGTACCACCGCTCTCAACTTTGAGAGTGGCCTCCTCAACCTCGACACCACGAACAGTCGTGTGGGAATTGGAACAGCTGCTCCTTCCGATAAACTCCACGTTGCTGGCGACCTCCGAGTGACTGGAGCCTTCAAAGACAGCGCCAACTCGGCTGGTGTGAGTGGTTACTTGCTTGTTTCCTCCGCCACCGGCACTGCCTGGACTGATCCTTCTTCTATCACCATCGGTGATGCCGACACCCTCGATGGCCTCGATAGTCTCCAATTCCTCCGCAGTGACACCAGTGACAACTACACCAGCGGTACCATGACCTTTGACAGTGGTACTACCCTGGCCCTGGCCAGTGGCTCTACTCTCAACGCTAACTCTGGTTCCACCGTTGATGTGAATGGTGACCTGGCCATTGCCGACACCAGTATTGCCCTCGATGGTGCTACCACCAATCTTGCCGCTACCGGTGATTTCTCCGTCAATACCGATGATCTCTTCGTCAAGAAATCAAATGGGTATGTGGGAATTGGAACAGCTGCACCACTTTATAACGTTGATACCGTTGGAAGCATGAGAGCGGTCACATCTGGAGAAGTTGGTTCAGCTTCCAGAGGCGTTGCGATCATTCCAAGTACCTTTGGTAGCACACACACCATCCGTGGCTACAACAACAGCGGCGGAAGATTACAGTTGGAGACCAACAACACCGGTGGAGTTACAGCTGGAAACGCCGTTGTCAGTTTGGGTGCTGGTGGGACCGCTTCTGATATTCGCTTTTCTACCTCTGCCAACTCAGCTGCTGTGGAAAGAATGAGAATCGATTCTGCCGGCAACGTCGGGATTGGAACTACCGCCCCCGCCACCCTTTTGAATGTCCAACATTCCACCACCGGTGGAGCACCAGCAACCACAGGAAGTACCCAGACCTATGGCATTATTCGTTCTCAAGCCAGTGATGGAGCCTTGGATATTGGACAATACGCCAATGGTTACTCCTGGCTTCAGGTTGTTGCACCTTCAAACTTATCTGTTAATCGCCATATGATCCTTCAACCAAATGGCGGCAACGTCGGTATCGGCGTGATTTCACCAGGAACCAAACTTGATGTTAGTGGTGCGATCCGAACAGACAACCAACTCATCTCCACCGTTGCCATCGGCACCGCTCCTCTGGCCGTAACCTCTACCACCAAGGTTGCTAACCTCAATGTCGATCGCCTTGATGACCTTGATAGCGCTTCCTTCCTCCGCAGCGACACCAGTGACAACTACACCAGTGGCACGCTCACTTTCGATAACGCAACAACCTTGGCCCTCGCTAGTGGCGCCACCCTCAACGGCAACGCTGGTTCCACCATTGACGTGAATGGCAACCTCGCCATTTCCGACACCGACATCGCTCTTGATGGTGCCACCGCTAACTTCACCTCGACCGGTGATTTCTCCGTCAATACCGATGACCTCTTCATTCAAAAATCCACCGGCAATGTGAGTCTTGGTAATGTTGCTCCTGGCACTTACCGCCTCAATGTCACCGGCACTGGTTACTTCTCCGATGCTCTGACCTTAGGCACTCAAGCCACCACCACAGCACACGCTGTTCGCGCTGATCGAACCATCACCGCTGGAACTGGCCTCACTGGCGGTGGCAACCTCACCGCCGATCGTACGCTCAGCGTGGATTTCAGCGCTCTCACCCGTAAGTACACCAAGACCGTGAATGTAACTGGTACCACCGATGCTGGTGGTGATTACTGGGATCTCTGGAGTATTAATAAATCTGAACCAAGCAGTGTGATTTACATTGACCTGAACGTCACCGGATCTGGTATTGGTGCCACTCGCCGCTATGTTTTCGATACTTCCTACGGCAACGATGTTAATGGTGGTGCTGGCTGGAAACGATTGACCGCTTTAGGAGCAACTAACCGCGGTTCTTCTCCAGATCACAATATTGAAGTTCTCGTTTCCGCTTCCGCTTCAACCTACACCATCCGCGCCGTATTAGTGAACACTCCAACGGCGTCAGTTGACAGCAATTACGCCTTTACTACCGTGATGAGTGAACCTCTCAACCATCTCCTTTCTGGCACCGTTACTGCTCTGTCTACCACTGGAACTGCTATGACCATTCCAACAGATTTTGTTCCTCTCCGCTTCGCCTCTACTGGCGGTAACGTCGGCATCGGCAACGCCGCTCCTTCCGACAAACTCCACGTCACTGGTGATATGCGTCTCACTGGTGCTTTCAAAGATGCCGCTAATAGTGCCGGTTCTGCTGGTTACTTTATGACCTCAACTGGCACCGGCACTGCCTGGCTTGACCCGGCCAGTGTCAGTATCGGCAATGCCGACACTCTTGACGGTTTACACGCCGCCAGCTTCCTCCGCAGTGATGCCAGTGACAACTACACCACTGGAACTCTTACCTTTGACAGTGGCACCAGCCTGGTTGGTGCCTCGGGTTCTACCTTTGATCTCAACGGTAACCTCAGCATTGCCGACACCGACATTGCCCTCGATGGTGCTTCCACCAACCTTACCGCCACTGGTGACTTTAGTGTCAACACCAATAATCTCTTCATTGAAAAATCGACCGGCGAAGTGGGAATCGGAACAGCTACTCCTTCCCAAAAACTCGAGGTTTCTGGTGCTGGCGCCAACATCCAAATTACTGCTGCTACCGGCAATGCTGGCCTCCGTTTAGCTGATACTGCAGCCCGTTTCCTCACCTATCTAGACGGCACCACTCACGACTACATAATTGACAGTCTCAACGGTGGAATCAATCCTAGCATCGCTGTTGATTACGACACCGGTTACGTGGGTATTAACAACGTTGCTCCTGGAATGCCTCTCGATGTCACTGGCACCATCCGCAGTAGTAACCAGCTCATTTCCACCGTCGCAACCGGCACCGCTCCTTTGGCCGTCACCTCCACCACCAAGGTTGCTAACCTCAACGTTGACACCTTAGATGATCTCGACAGCGCTTCCTTCCTCCGCTCTGATGCCAGTGATAACTACACCAGTGGAACCCTCACCTTCAACAGTGGCACCACTTTGGCTCTCGCGAGTGGTTCCACCCTCAATGGCAATGCCGGATCTACCGTTGATGTTAACGGTGACCTCAGCATCGCCGACACCGACATCGCTCTCGATGGCACCTCCACCAACCTCACCGCTACCGGCAACTTCTCCGTCAATACTGATGACATCTTCGTCAACAAATCCACCGGCAACGTGGCCATCGGTTCCACCACCACCACTTCCGCCTTCAACGTGGGTACCAGTGCTGCCTTCCAAGTGAACTCTTCTGGAAACATCGCCGCCATCGGTGGCGCCGCCCACACCATCAGTAATGTTTCTAACGATCTCAGTATTGATGCCGTTGATGATCTCCTACTCTCTGATGCCCGCATCTCCAACCTCAAACTCACCGCTGTCGACACTGCCCTCAACGCCAACCTCGGCCAAGCTGTGGTCGACGCCATCAATGATGTCTACGGCATTGCCTCTGGCATGACCGCTTACTCTGGATTCTGGCAAATCCAAGACAGCACCACTCTCAGTCCCCGCAACGCCGCCTACGACATCATGGTTGGTGGCAGTGCTACCGCCAGTGCCAAGATCGCTCTCTACGGCGGAACCGGCAATGTCGCTCTCAAGGGTAACAATCAGCACTTATACATGGGAACTGCTAATAACTTCGACTTCAGTTACAACGGCACCGCTGGTGTGATGAACTCAACCGGCGACCTGATCTTCCAACTCGACAGCGACAATAACAGTGCCAACACCCTTTCTATCCGCGACGGCGCTGGCGCTGACCTGTTCACCATTAGTGAGACTCAGATCACCTCTAATCTGCCCACCAATTTCACCAGTTCCGGTGATGTCTCCATGGCCTATGATTTGCTCTTCACCAACCAGACTGCCAGTTACATCAAGAGTAATGCCCCTCTCTACCTTGAAGCTGGTGAATCGTTTGAAAGTAATGACCTCACCCTCAAGACCTACAACGCTGGCGATGTCGTCCTCGATGCCGCTGGCGGTGTAACCCTTGCTCAAGCTCAGGCTTGGGATCTGGCTACTTCCACCACCGCCCTCAACTTTGGCAGTGGACTCCTCAATCTCGACACCACCAATGGTCGAGTAGGAATCGGCACTGATGCTCCTTCTGACAAACTCCATGTTGTGGGTGACCTCCGTGTGACCGGCGCCTTCAAGGACAGTGCCAACTCCGCCGGGACCAGTGGCTACTTGCTCGTTTCTTCCGCCACCGGCACCGCTTGGACCGACCCAGCCAGTATTTCCATCGGCAACGCGGACACCCTCGATAACCTCGATAGTTTGCAGTTCCTGCGCAGTGACACCAGTGACAGTTTCACCAGTGGTACTCTCACCTTCGATGCCGGAACTATCCTGGATGTGAATGGTACTGCTCAACTTGGTCTGACCTACTTTGGTGGCGGCACCACCTACTCTATCAATGCTGCCTCTCAGGCCAGTCTCGCCACAGACGAAACCATCAACGGAATCGATATCAGTGCTGGCGCCGTCACCGACGTTGTTTCTCTCGCTTTAGTCACTGCTGGCAACTCCTGGGCCAGTAACGGAAACTTGACCATCTCTGGTAATCTTGATGTGAACGGCACCGGCACCCACGACCTCGCTGGCACCCTCAACCTGTCTGGAAACACTCTTACTTCGACTGGTGATCTGGCTATCACCCCAGCTGGCGGCGACACGACCATCACCGGCACCCTCACCGCCACCAACCAGGTGAGGATTGGCAACCTCGCCACCGCCCCGACTGCTCTCGGCCTGGGTTCCACCTACTACAACACCACTGACAACAAGCTCTACTACTACAACGGCGCCTGGACCGAAATCGGCGCTGGCTCTGGTGGTTCAAGTTACTGGGGCCTACTCAACAAAGTTATCTCTCCCATCAACTCGACCTATGACATTGCTGTCGGTGGTACCTCTACCGCCAGTGCCAAGTTCCACGTCGAGGCTTTGACCGGCGCCACCAAGATCAACCTCGCCAACGCCGCCAAGGTTGGTTTGACCATTAAAGGTGCGAGTGGTCAGACGGCGAATTTGCAGGAGTGGCAGAATAGTAGTGGAGGCATCGTCGCTCGCGTGCTCAGTAACGGCGCCATTACCAACTCCCCAACCTTTACCGCTAACTCCGGAACCAACGTCGCCCTCACTCCAACCAACACGGCCGCTCCAACTGCAGCTAGTTCTGGAAATTACTATGGCGTCTGGGGTATTTCCCAATCATCAACCGCCCAAAACATCATCGGCGGACTTTATGGATTCCTTGGCAGTGGCTCTTGGGGTGGCAGTGGCACACTCGCCTCCTTAGCAGGTGGAATGGCCCAGACATATATTGCCCCAACCGCAACGGGCAACGTAACCAACGCCTACGGCTTAATGGCTAACATTGGCAACTCCAGCACTGCCGGAGCCGTGGTTACTAATGCCTCTGCAGTTTACGTTTCAAGCGTGGCAGGAACAGCCGGCACCATCAACAACGTTTATGGTTTGCAGGTTGGAAATATCACAGCCGGAACAACCTCCAACTACTCCCTCTACACCAACCTCGGCAATGTCTCCTTCGGCGATGACGTTCTTCTGCGCAACGACTCTGATCACCTCAAGATCGGTGCCGCAGGCGATCTTGACATCTACCACAACGGCACCAACTCTATCATTGATAACAACACCGGTAGTCTGAACATCATCTCGGCTGGTAGTATCGATCTCGACACCGCTACGCTCGACCTTTCTACCCAAGTTACCGCCGTTACCCTCAACAACGCCGTCGGAGCTCTCGATTTTGACAGCGGTACCCTCAGCATCGATGCTCTCAACAACCGCATCGGTCTCGGTGTGACCGCTCCCGCTGCTCGCCTCAACCTGGCTGAAGGCACCACCGCCGCTGACGGTATCCTCTTTGGTGGTGACACCAACCTCTACCGCTCTGCCGGCAGCATGCTCATGACCGATGACAACCTCACCGTAGCCGGTGGTACCGTTAACATTTTCGATGCCGCTCTCGTTGGCGACACCAACGGTGCTCTCACCATTAACAATAACAACTCTCAAACCGGCACGTTTGCCTACTACGGCGGTGGCGCTTCACCACTTTTCAGTGTCGACAGTTCCGGTGTCACCCAAACCAACACCATTCGCGATATGTCCGGCAATAACTTGGCCTTACAAGATGATGGCGGCAATGTGGGCATCGGCACCGCTGCTCCTTTAGCTACTCTCGATGTTCGCGGCACCGCTTCTGTCTCTGGTAACCTGACCATGGCTGGTGGCGCTCGCACCATCGCTGGAACCGCCATGAATGCCCTGACCCTGGGTGATGCCAACACCGGCAACATCCAGTTCTATTCCAGCGGAAACTACGTGAATTCCAGTGGCGATATGGGTCTGCAGGGTAACCTTGATGTCACTGGTAACGGCGTCTTTGGCGGCACCCTCACTCTCCCCAACAGTAATACCATGACCGGCGTCACCAACTACACTCGCTTTAGTCAAGGTGTCTCGGTTGGAGGCGCTGACACCTATTACTTCGACGCCAGTGGCAACATCAACGCCAACACGGTATCCGCCAACACCGCTGATTACAACTCGCTCGACGCTGGCAACATCCACCTCGAAAACAACACCATCTCTACCACCACCGGCGACCTCGCCCTCACCCCGTTCTCGGGAATTCTGGACATCAACGCTGGCACCATCGACTACTCTACCCAGACCGTCGATGCCACGCTCAACAACGCTGTTGATGCCTTCAACTTTGACAGTAACACCCTTAGTATTGATGCCCTCAACAACCGCGTCGGCATCGGCACGGCTGCTCCGGCTCGCAAGTTCGAAGTCGTGGATGCCACCAATCCTCAGATGCGCCTGACCAACGTTGCCGCTACCCACTACGCTGACTTCCAGGTGGGTGCCAGTGGTCAGCTGAACATCACTCCTTCTGGCGGAACCGTTAATGTCGCTGGCAATATTCTTCCGACTGAATACGAATGGGGAACTCCGGCTAAACTCTTCAACTTAGGTTCTTCTTCCAAGTACTGGAACACGCTCTACGTTAACACCATCCAGCCTGACCCAGGTTTACCCATTGATCGCCAGTATCTCGATATTGTCGGTGACATCCGCATCACCGGTGGTGACATTCTCGGTGACATGGGCAAACACCGCATTGCCTTCAACGACACGCTCAACTCCACCACCATCAGTAAATATCTGGCGGTAACTCGCGGTGCGACCATCTCCGCTGAATTAGCTACCGATATGCCTCTCCACCTGCGCGGCGCCAGTGGCCAATCTGCCAATTACATGTCAGTTACGAGTAATGGTGGTGCCGCCGGTGACATCTTCAACATTCGCAGTACTGGCAACGTCGGTATCGGCGTGACCAACCCAACGGCTCGCTTGGCCATCGGTGGTTCGACCTCTACTATCTACAACACCACCGGCGACATCACCATCAACGCTGCCAGTGGCAACATCTCCCTGGCTGGTGACAGTCTCATCAATGCCAACAATGGTTACTTTGCTGGCAACGTCGGCATCGGCACCAGTAGTCCTTACTCCAAACTCACCGTCGCTGGCGATGTCACTCCAAATCTTGATGATACTTACGACTTGGGAACCTCAACCTTGCGCTGGCAGGATCTCTACCTCGGACCGAACTCTCTGCACATCGGCACCAACGGCAATGAAGGCATCTTTAACTACAACACCACCAGCAACTACTTTGGCTTCAACCCGACTGGCAATGGTACTCCTGAATTCGTCATGACGGACACCGGTCGATTGGGTGTCGGCACAACCGTGCCAGAGACCGCTCTCCATGTTCGCCAAGCAACAGTTCTTGGCTCAACCGTGGGGGATTATCAACTCGCCCAGTCTCTTGAAATGGAAACCGGCAGCAACATATATGAGAGAACCTGGCTCACTCGTGATGCAACCGACAGCACTTGGCAAAGCGTTCGCGTACATAATGGTATAAGTGTTGATGCCTCTTTTGGTGTCCCGGGAACAAACACTCGAACTTTCTGGGAAAGAGACCCTTACAATGACATTCAAACTTGGGGCATGAACGCTACCGCTTACATGACCCTTGCCGGTGGAAATCTTGGTATCGGAAAAGCTCCAAGTAAAAAATTTGATGTGGATGGAGAGGTGAGCATTGGCAAAACTACAGTCGATTATAATCCAGCTGGTAGTACTTGGAACTATACGATGCTCCTCAACGGATCTGATATGTCCAGCATTGGCTTCCATGACAGTGCCCACAGTGTTGGTAGCATTACATATGAGGCAAGAAAATTTACGATCGGCGGTAATGATGGCTGGGGTGCGGCTGACCTCTCCGTGGGCGGAAACCTTCAACTAGGAGCCATGAGTCAAGCCACCGCCGGAACCTGCAATGCTGCAAATGATGGCAAGATGTACTACGACAGCAGTACCAAAAAATACCGCTACTGTAACGGAACCGTCTGGGGCAATGTTGGTGGCGCCGCTCCTTTGGCTGTAGCTACCGGTACCATGGGTGTGACTGGCTTCTACTACCACACCGGCCGAACATACACCGTTTACGATCATCACGATCCTTACGGCGTCATCACCAGCGGTGGAACCGTCCTCACCATCCCAACCGGCGCCACCAAAATGGTGCTTAACATGCGAATCGTGTCTCCAACGTACAATGGCTACTTTAATACTATGCTTACTCTGACCAGCGATACAAATACGTATGCCAACGCCACTGCACCTGGAATTACCTTTAATAATGCTAACCAAAACGTCACTCAGGTTGATACCATCGATGCAGCAGGTGTCACTTTTGATGTCTCTGCTGGGCAAACTTGGCATTTCCGTGGGTACCGCCACTCTGATGGCACTGGTGGAACTACGGCAAGTGGTCATTTTAGTCTTGAGTTCTACGGCTCTGGTGCTGACGTCGCTGAAAAATACCTGACCTATGATCAATCCGTGTCAGAAGGCGACATTGTCCAAATCGATCAGAATAATGACGTCGCCGAAAACAGATAGTGAATATGATCGCCATGCTCTGGGTATTGTTTCCACCGCTCCAGGACTGAGTTTGGGTGAAGACAACGGACAAACCGGCGGCGTCATTACTTCTATCACTGGTGAAGAAGTCACTTCTGGTCAAGCAAAAGTGGTGCCAATCGCTCTCTCCGGTCGTGTACCGGTGAAAGCTAATCTGGAAAACGGCCCAATTGTGAAGGGCGATGCCATCACCACTTCTTCCGTTGCGGGTGTTGGTATGAAGGCCACTTCTGCTGGAAAGATTGTGGGTTATGCTCTAGAAGACTTCACTGAAAATGACGCGGACGGCAAGGTCCTGGTCTTTGTCTCCAACGAGTTCTACCAACCAACACTTGCTGATATGGTCCAGATTGTTCAAAAAGACGCTGGCACCTACGGCATGGATGAAAACGGTGACATTATCGGTCTCACCGAGAGCGATTTAGCCTCCACCAGTGCCGTTCTGGCCACCGATACGCAGCGCCAAGGTATTCTGGCTACGCTTCAGGCTCTGGGCAATACCGCCACCGACTCACTCTCCGCTGCTTCCGCCAATATTTACGGCAAGCTCAATGCCTTCGAAATCGATGTTACCAACCTCAAGATTGCTGGTGTCAGTCTCGATGAATATGTGAACAATCTCATTGCTCAATCCGGCAGTCCTACCAGTATCACTCCGAGTACCGATGAATTTTCTGCCCACACCGTGACCGTCACTAATGATGCCGGCCAGGTTGTAAGTCAGCTTGATCGTCAAGGCAACGCCACCTTCTCTGGTACGCTCCGCGCTCAAAATATCATCGCCAACGACATGGACAGTCGCTACCTCACTGCCCAAGATTTGCTCGTCAACAACGCCACCGTTTCTGGCACTCTGACCGCTGATTCCGCTCGCATCGCTTCTCTCGAAGCCCAGAACGCTACTGTTTCTGGCACTCTTTACGCCGATCGTATTGAAACCAGCCTGGAAACTCGCCAAATTAGTGACTTCGAACTGCGCGTCCGTGACCTCATTGCTCGCGAGATGGCCACCCAAACCGAATCCTCACCTTCCGCCCTTTTGGCTGATGCCGCTACTCTAGAAACCATTGATCAACTTACCGGCACCGCTACCACCACCGACGAGTTCGGCACCCTCGATACCACCACCGCCACCAGCAGTGGCACCCTCATCGCTAATGGCGGTCTCACCCAAGTTGATGGCGACCTCGATGTCACCAACCTCCTGACCGCTGACCTCGCTGCCTTCAAGACCAGTCTGAGTATCAAGGAAACCTTCATCGGCGAGTCCTTCCTCAGCTTCAACACCCAGAATGAATGTGCCGACAGTCTCATCTGCAACACCTTCGCCATCCAACCATCCGGTGAAGGCAAACTTTCCCTCATGGCCGACGCTCTGGTCATCACCAAAGATGGTGGCGTGGTTGTGAACACCGATTTGACCATCAACGGTAAAATCCTCGCCAAGGGTGGCGTCGAAACCAACTCAGTCAAGGCTCTTGATGGCAAAGATCTCGAGATCAACCTGGCCAAAACCGCTTCCGAAAGTGCCACGCTCGCCACCACTCGACCAACCGAACTCATCATCCGCGGTGACGACAACCAAGAGGTCGCCGCCTTCACCGCTTCCGGTTCCGCTCGCTTTAACAAAGTGGTGATTGCCGCCGACAATTCAATCAACGAAATCGGCTTTGACGGCGTCTCTACCAGTTACGAAAGCAATGCCACCACTGGTACTGCCATCCTCCCGGCTGGTAAACTGATGGCAGTCATTAACAACCCGAACGTCACCGACAGTACCCTCATCTACGTGACTCCCCAGGGTTCTACCAGTAACCAAGTCCTTTATGTTGCCAATAAAACAGCAGACGACCAGAATACGTCAGAGAATGAAGCCAGCTTCACCGTGGCGATTGATGCGACCGTGGGCAGCGATGTCACCTTTACCTACTGGTTGGTGGAAACCCAGCCGACTGCCAGTGCTGCTCAAGCGACAAGTTTGGCCAGTAACTAAACGCGTTATTACAAAGGGACACGCGCTCGCCTTACACCATCGCCGAATAAGCGCCGCACTTCTAACTGTGGTCTTGATTGTGATTGCCGGAATAATATGGCGGCCGGATTTAGCCGTTAAAAAAAAGCTCATTCAGGTAAAGCAACAAAAGACCCTCGCCTTCCAGCCAAACTTACTGAAGCCAGGTAGTTTTTATGCCCTTGCTCCTCAAGGGAGCATGTCAATTGAATTGCAGAAGAATCGTCAAAATGTGACGGTGGGCGTATCGCGCGAAAAAAATTCCTTGGAATTTGCGCTCCCCTGGTCTGATGCGCAAGTCATTCACGAAGGAAAACGTGTCGTCTATAACAGTCCGAGCCAAAAAATGTCCGCCCGCTATGAACTCCTCAGCAACGGCATCAAGGAAGACCTCATTTTTGAAGCCGCACCAAAAACGAACACTTTCCGTGTTCCATTTAAGAATAGTGGTCTCTTGGCCCAACAACACGGCAACACGGTCATTTTCTATGACCAAAATGGACAGTATCAATACCACCTCCAACCTCCATTTATGAAAGACCAAAACGGCCAGGTTTCGTATGCCGTACAGTTCGCCCTTGAAGACCAGGCCGTTGGAAACAACGCAACATCCACAGCAACTAAAGATGAGGAAATTGACTATCAAGGTCCGTTCAAGATTGATCTCCTCACGAGTTATGATCCCCAGCCAATCTCCACCGAGCAGGTTTTGGTCATAACCTACAACCTGGAATGGCTCCAACACCCCGATCGCGTTTACCCCATTTATCTCGACCCGACTATTATTCACGATGAAGCTTCTGAGTTTGCCGGTGAATATAACCGAGCGAAAAATGTTGAAAATTATCTCGAACCGGCCGTTGACGCCAATACGGTTGCTCTCTGGCGAATGAATGAGTTGGCCAACGATACCTGTCTGGGTTCTCTGGATGCCTGCGATATCTCAGGAAATGGCAACCACGCTGGCATTGGCGCGGGCACGGAAATCCGTCCAGGGCAGTTGAACTTGGCCCGCTATTTTGACCAAACTGACGACTATCTTTCAGTGGCTGACAGTGCCTCATTGGACATTACTGGTTCCATTACGATTGAGGCTTGGATTAAACCAAAGGATACCTCTGGTGCTGCATACCAAACCATCATTGGTAAGCGCGATGGTAGCGTTGTGGAAAACAACTATGCCCTTCGATTGTTTGGAGATGAGGTTGAATTTTACTATGCCAATTCAGGAAATTGGCACGTATATGAAACCAGCAATGCCAACGTAGCGAGTGGAACTTGGACCCATATTGCTGCCACGTTTGATGCGGCCAATTTACCCAAAATCTACAAAAATGGTGAGCTGCAAACCGGTTCTTGTATCAGCAATACCTGTACTGCCGCTCTCTTGGCTGACGATAATATCGTTGGCATTGGAAGACCTGGAGTACCCACCTATCAGCCCTTTGGGGGATTGATTGATGAATTACGATTGTCAAATGTTGCTCGCACTCCACAGGAAATTGCCGCCGCCAGCCTCAATCGACCCAAAATTGAAACGTTTTACCAAGACCTCGCGGCTGACGGCTACACCGCAGGTTTATGGCGCATGAATGAATCAGCCAATGGAACTTGCTCCGGAGGTGGTGATGTTTGTGACGCTTCGAGCAATGCACTTCATGGCACGGTAACTGGAACAACCATCTCAACAGGGTTCCTGAATTCAGCCAGAGACTTTAGAGGCGGTACTGACACTGTCGCGCTCGGCAATCCAAATGCCTTAAAAATATTGGGCAACCAAACCATTGAAGCGTGGGTTTTCCCGACCAGTTTTGCCAGCCGACAGAACATTTTTCACAAAGCCTATGGAGGTGAAGGCAGCATGGTTCAAGAAGTTAACGGAACGCTGAATTACTATTATGGGACAGCTGGAGCAAACAATACCCCTTATCAAGCAATTGGCAGTCTCGTAGCCATTCCACTCAACACCTGGACACACCTAGCTCTCGTCCGCAATCTCGATGATATGACGTTAACCTGGTACATTAATGGCCAGGTTACAAACTCCATTGCGGCAAGTTACCCCGCCGCCGTCGCTAGTTCTCTCAATGCCTCAATTGGATCAGGCTATACAACGAGCTACGTTGGACTCATTGACGAGGTGCGCATCTCAACCGTTGCCCGATCTCCTGAAGAGATAAAGGCCTCGGTATCACGCCGTCCCTACAGCATCTATACCTCACCCACACTTGATCTAACCTCAAACCTTTCAAGAGTGGCCGTCCTTGACACGCTCCAATGGACTGCCGAGGGTCTCAAAACCGGCGATGGCGAAACTGCCTCTTCCTCTGCCGGCTTAGTAGCGCAGTGGAACTTTAACGAGACCAGCGGCACCACCGCCGATAACTCTGAGGGCACCGCTGCCCTGGATGGAACACTGACAAACTTTGCCGACACCTCTGGTCAGGACGTGGCGATCGGTTCTGGTTGGACAAGTAACAATAAACGTTGGGGAGCCGGAGCGCTGATGTTTGATGGAATCGATGATTATGGAGTCGTAACTCAAAACGCCGCCATCAATGTTAACCAAAACAGTGCTTTTTCATTTGAAACTTGGGTAAAACCAACTGCATCCGGAAGAGTCATTGCGAACAAACAACAAAATGTGACAAACGAGTTTGTTTGGGGAGTTGTGTTTAATGCCACAAATCAATTTGCTTTTTCTCTCTCCAAACAGAATGTTTCTGGAGTGAATGCAACATCAGCCCATACTTTTCCAGTTGGGATGTGGTATCACGTTGTCGGCGTTAGCGACGGAATCAATTTTTTCATCTTCGTAAATGGTCAGCTGGAAGGAAGTGCCACTATAAACTTTTCTTCAGCCACTCAATCAGTTGCCAATTTGTTTATAGGCCAAAACTACAACAACACATCCCGTTGGCAAGGAACAATCGATAGTACTCGAATTTACAATCGGGCTCTCCCCGCTTCCGAGATCCTTTCCAACTACAACGCGGGCAGCATCGAATTCCAGACTCGTACCAGTGCTGATGGTTCGACTTGGGAGGATTGGAGACCGGTAACTGGCGAAACCGTCATTTCGAGCCTCGATAATGCTGAACCTTGGCAGATCGACACGAACCAAAACGCCAGTGCCAACATCAGCAAAATCAGCAGCGTTAACCTGGGAACAGGCGCAGATGGGGCCTGTATTATGGATAACGGAATCAAAACGCTCGACAGCACGGCTGGTTCTTCAGTCTGTAATAGTAGCGGACGATCCACCGCTTACGCTGTGAATTTTTCCGTCACCTCGTTGGCAAAAGCTGGAGACACTTCCGTCACGGTTTCCGCGACACCAACCGGTCTTGCCGTAGGTGATGAAATTCTCATTATCAATCAGCAAGGTACCACCACCAATTATGAGTCGGTGGGGAAGTATGAAACGCATGTTATTTCTTCCATCGATACCAATACGCTCTACTTCACCGATTCTCCTCTTAGGAACAACTATGACGGTACAACGCAGAAAATCATGGTGCAACGCATTCCCAACTTTGGCAATGTCACCATATGTGGCGGCGCCACTGGCGGTGGTTGTACAGCAGCGGCCACACTCACCACTTCGGCCTGGGATGGGACAAAAGGCGGTGTGCTCTTCTTCCGCTCAACCGGCACAGTAACCATCGATAGTGGTGGGACGATTACCGCCACCGGACTGGGATATCGTGGCGGTTCCACCGCCACCACCAACGTTGACTACTCGTATGGGTATGCTGGTGAGAGAGTGAGTGGAGTGAGTACGGCCATTCAAACCAGTAGTGCCGCCATTTATGGCGGTGGCGGCGGAGCTGGTAAAGGCGCTGAAGGTTCTGGGGGTGGTGGTGGCCTGGGATCAAGTGGAGTCAATGGAGCAAAAAACTTGGCGAGTTCAGACTACGGTCGTGGCGCTGTGCATTGGGGACAAGAAGGTGATAGTCGCCTACTTTTTGGCGGTGGCGGCGGTTCAGCGGGATCACATAGCGGGGGTCGAATCGGCGCTGCTGGTGGAGCTGGTGGTGGAATCATTTTGATAGCTGCCGATACGCTTGGTTCAACCACTATTGTGAGTAACGGTTCTCCAGGAACAGATGGCGTCTTCGCACTTGATGCTAACAGTGGGGCCGGTGGTGGTGGTGGTGCCGGTGGCGACATCGTTCTCATGGCCAACTCCATTACCAACACGACCACAACAGCTACCGGCGGAGCTGGTGGAACAAAAGGAGTCGGCACCAATGGCTTTAATGGTGGAGCCGGAGCAAGTGGTCGCGTAGCCGAGTTTTATACGACTTCACTTTCGGGAACAACTACCCCACTCGCTTTTACCAAAAAACTTCAATCTGTTGTTAAAACAGAGGGTTCTTCTTCAGCGCAATTCCAGTTTGGCTCTGCTCAGAATGACACCACGGTGGTGGGTCTCTGGCATCTCGATGAAACGGGTGGGTCAAGTGCTTACCTGAAAGATTATTCAGGTAACGCAAATCATGGCACGCCAACTGGGACCACAACTGCCGATGGCTTCGCTGGGAAAGGTCGTAGACTTGTCACGAATGACTATATCTCTCATCCGGTATCTGGCTTTGTACCCGCATCGAAATCAATTGAAATGTGGGTCAAACCAGATTGGAATTGGAATGATGGAGTCGCTCATGGACTTTGGCAGAATAATGATTCAACTTCCTATAACGCTGCCAACTGGGTATCTCTTTTCAAATGGACGGGAAATCAGCTCTATTTCCGCGTCGTCACCCCAGCAGGAACGTTACAAGACTGTGCCCCTGCCGCCACAAATTTCTTCCTTATTGGTGAATGGACCCACGTTGTTGCCACTTATGATGCAGGTGGCTTGGCTCTTTATGTTAATGGAGCCTTGGTCTGTTCCACGAGTTCCACAACGGTCCCAACCGCTAATCTCGATACGAATGCTCGGATTGGCTTTGGACACCTCAACACATTTGGCAACGGCATTATTGATGAAGTTAAAATTTCCAATAAAAAAATGACGGCCGATGAAGTGACGGCTGCCTACCGGATAGGTCGCGAACAGCATCTCTCGCTATCCATACCCTCAACCAATCTTTCCACCCAAAATAAAATTCCTTTTTATGTCGCTTCCGATCGCTTGGGGACTTACCTTGAAGCAACCATTGGCGAGTCAGCCTTTGCTAACAACGAACCAGACGGAAACACCGTTGGTCTTTGGCACCTCGAAGAACAAGCTGGTACGGGTGCCTATCTCAAAGACAACAGCAGTAATAACCACGGCACTCCTGGAGGAAACGCCGCAGCGGTTCAAGGAAAAATTGGAAAAGGAAGGCGCTTTGATGGCGCTGGTGATTTCATCAACGTGGGCACTGCTCCGAGCTTGGACTTTGGAAACAATGGCCCCTTCACTATAGCTGGTTGGATTCGACCCACCACTCTCGTTAATTACGCAAGTTTCGTGAGTAAAGATACGGCTGGTCGAGCTGCCCCTTATTCCTATATGACCGTTTTTATGGCTGATGGTCGTGTTTCCGCTTACACCGGGAGCAATTGGCTTGACCTCTGCCCAGCCGGAAGCGTGAGCAATAACAACTGGTATCATGTTGCCTACGTTTACGATGGCACAACTATCAGCGCCTACGTGAATGGTTTGCACTGTGGCTCATACGCTTTTGCGTATACCGATAACCCCGCGCATGAAGTAACCATTGGGAGTTGGTATGGGGGTGCCGCAACGTATGATTTTAATGGCATTATCGACGAAGTCAGTATTAGCAATATTCCCCGGACCGCCGAAGAAATCCGGCAAGCCTATGAAGTGGGCAATCGCTCTCACCCCATCACCATCGATTTCAAAGCGAGCTTGGATAGCGGCAATTTGATTGCCAACACTAGCGACACCACCTTCACTGTTAACGCGCAAACCCATGGGCTTCCAAGTAAAGGAAGCAATCTTTTTATTGGCGATAAAATTATTGTTAAAGAAAACTACGATGGCACCGAATATCTTGCTCAGGGGACAGTTACATCAGTGGTCACCTCAACCGGCGCCGTCACAATCGCTTCCTGGGATGCTGGCTCAACGGTTCCTAGTTCCGGTTTCACCGTCAACGCTACTGTTTTTAAGTGGCAACGGGAGTATTTTGATCCAACCGGCGGATTGACCACCAACCGCGATGCTACCACCAACCTCACCATTCGGGCCACCGACCTCACTGAGGGATTCTCACTCTATCTTGATGATCTCAAAAGTAGCTCTGGCTATTTAAATAATCCGGTTAGCTCTGCGATTACCTCCACTGCGAATCGTTACTTCCAATATCGAGCCATTATCGGCTCAAACGATGTTGCCGTTTCACCCCAGCTCTCGGAGGTAACTTTGAATTACACCGTTAATAATCGCCCAAATATTCCGGCCCTCGACTCACCCACCGACACCCAAACTTCGGTCAGTCGCTACCCTGTCCTGCTGACCACAGGGACCGATCCAGAAAGCGACGCTCTTAAATACAAAATCAATCTTTGTACCGATGCAGCTATGACTCAAAACTGTCAAACCTTTGACCAAACCGCCTCAACCACGGGCTGGTCTGCCGCCAGTTACGCGTCAGGTGTACAAGCAATCTACACCATTCAGACGACTCTTAATTGGGACACCACCTACTACTGGAAAAGTCTGGCCATCGATGATGCCGGATCAGAAGTTTGGGGCAACACCCAAACAACTCCCTATTCCTTCACCGTTAATCGCACCCCTTCTGCTCCGACTGGACTGGAAGCGGAAGGTGCTACCAATCCGACCTCAGTAGTCGATCCCATTCCAGAATTTTCCGCCATCTACGACGACCAGGACACAAGCGACACTGCCTTGGCTTATCAGCTTGAAGTGAATGCACAAAGTGATTTTGCGGGAACGGTTCTCTGGGATTCTGGGAAAGTCACCATCAGCCCTCTCGCTGAGGGAGCTCGATCGGATCTCATCGTATATGACGGAAGTAGTCTCTCCCCAGCCATCACCTATTATTGGCGTATCCGCTTCTGGGATAGTTACGACGTCCAAGGTGCCTGGAACAGTGCGAGTGCCTCCTTTACCACGGCCGGCTTACCCACGGGATTATCCTGTCGAATCGAAGAAGGGACTTTCGATTCCCAAATAGTGGTCAATTGGGACAACCTTGATGCTGGTTTTCCAGCTGACTATGAGCTTGAAAAAAATGTCGACGGGGCTGGCTTCTCTAATTTGGCCTATCCTGATGTTCTGGAATCAAGTTACCTCGACACTGCCGTCACAACAGATCATACCTATCAATATCGGATACGCATAAACACGGGCACGACCTATACTGACTGGTGTACCACGGCTGTGCACACATTAAACACAGGCGTTATCATGTTTGAAAACGTGAACTTCGACTAATTATGAATAAGCAAAAAAAGCAATGGCTCGCCTTCTTGTTGGGAGGAATGCTCCTCGGATTTGTATCCGTGGCCTTTGTTTGGCATCGCAATAAGCGCCTCATTCCCTATGCTTACGATTCAGCCACGACCGCTCTTCACCAAAGCCTTATCGGCAACTGGAGCTACACCGCCCAAGCCAAAACAGCTGGTGTTCAGGCTCAATTTGGCAAAGACGGCCAAAATGCCAAGCTCCGTATTTCTCGGGAAAAGAGCGCCATCGAGTTTCACCTCCCCTTAGCCGAGAGTCGGCTGACGGCTAGCCAGGACACTCTTCATTTTTCCAATGAGCAAAACAACCAAGAAATTCGCTACCAAATCCTGCCAAACGGCGTAAAAGAAGAAATTGTTCTGCACCAGAAGCCCGCCACTAATATTGTGACTTCGCAGGTATTCTTGAAAAATCTTGCGGGAAAAGTTGACTCCCAATCGCCACGTTTCTACGACAAAAACAATCAGTATCAATTTCATTTCACTGCCCCATTTGTGATTGACGCCAAAGGAGTCCGAACCGATCAAGTCACGTATGCTTTTGTCCCGATAACTGATGATACCGACCCGTCCAACACCAACTTTACGAACGTTACTTTAGCTACTCAGCTCGAACCCAATAAAACCTACATTCTGGCCGTGATCATCGATGCCACCTGGTTAGAAAGTAGTGATCGCGCCTACCCACTTACCATTGACCCAACGGTTGTGCACGAAGATACCCCCACCGTAGATGTCTCCACTCACGACAACATGCGCGTGGGAACACTAACCCCCAGTGTCCGTTTTTCCGCCACTGACCCAGGCAGTGGCGACTTGGTGTACCAAATCCAATGGGCTACTGACAGCAGCATGGCTGGCTCCACCACCGTCAGCTCTGATGTTGGCTCCGGCTTTTCCAATCTCGATACGCCAGCCGATACTTCTCCTTTCACCTCTGGTGAAAGCATTCAGTTTACGTTTCCCTCACTCACCAATAGCACGACTTACTATTACCGCATTCAGTCGAAAGTATCTGGTGGAAGCTATGACGCATGGACCAGCATCCGCTCGTTTTCGGTGAACACCGCTCAAGTCGATAACACTTGGTACCAAACCCACTCGGACCAATTTAGTACCAATACGTACGGATCGGATATTCGCATCGACACTACCAACAACCTGGTGTATACCCGTGATACGAATGTGTACACACCTATCCAAGTCACGAATTCAGGGGGAACACAAACAAACTATGACGTTCTGCTAAGCCTAAATACGGCTGCTCTCATCACTGCCGGTAGACTACAAGCAGACTGTGATGATCTGCGGTTCTACAACGATGAATATTTCACAACCGGCTATAACTACTGGATTGAATCTGGCTGCAACACCACTAACACCCAAATCTGGGTGCGTATCCCCTCTTTACCAACCGGTGTAACCACCATTTACACTGGCTACCTCAACCCAGGCGCCTCTGCCGGCTCCCAATCCTGGACCGGAAACTTCATTTTGCCGAAAACAACGACTTGTCCCGCTGGTTCTACCCGATTCTCAACGCTCGACGGGTATTACGTTCGCGGAAATAGTACTTATGGCGGAAATGCTAGCGGAGCGCACACCCATTCTTTTAGTGGAACCACCTCCACTAACGGAATACATAATAACTTGTGGGACACAGATGCTTCCCAGTACACGGCACCAGCCAGTCATAGTCACACCTATTCTGGAACGGCAACAAGTGCTCAAAATACACCAGCATATGTTGACACTATTTTTTGTTCTTACGCTCAATTGCCAGCCACCATTTCCACCACTGATGTAATCCTGTACTCTTCGCTTCCCGCCAACTGGACACGCAACACGACATTTGACAATCGATTCCTTAGAGGCGCTGCCGCTTACACCACCGGTGGAGGCGGACACGTTCACCCCATGTCTGGAACAACCAGTCAACACGCCATGGACACCGTTGGTTGGGTTGGCACTGCCACTTGTACTTGGGGAAGTTTTCAACGCTGGCATACTCATACCATCTCAGGAGTGAATACCAACGCCACCGACTCGCTTCCTCCCTATTACACCATGATCTTTGCTTCTCCTAATTCTGCCGCCGTTCTCCCAACAGCAGCTGTTGTTCCCCTCAACACCGCCACGATGCCTCCCTATGGTTGGACCCGTTTTTCAGCTTTGGATACGAGGTTTCCCTACGGTTCTGCCACCGCTGGAACGACTGGTGGCCAAACCACCCACACCCACACCTACAGCAAAAACACGAGTGACTCAGGTTCGAGTCCCAACTGTCTCGACTGGCAAAGTGGCGGCTCCATCCAGCCAGGGCAACACACCCACACCGTAACCGGAACCACAACTGCAGGTTCAAGCATCCCGACCTACTTTGATCTGATTTTTGGTCAAAAAAAGACTGACTCAACCACAAAATCTTACCTACCGGAAGTTAACACCGTCACCGACACGATTACCTCTACCGCAATTAATATCAACAACCTTTCAGCCAATCCCAAATGGAATCAAGTCACTTTCAACGATGTCGAGACCTATGGTGATGTAAAAGTCCAAGTTGCGTATGACAATGGCGGCACCATCGTTCCTATTCCTGATGGGATTTTAGCTGGAAACACAGCCGGATTCGACACTTCCCCGATCAATATTTCTGGCCTTTCCGCTACCACATATTCCACCATTTATCTCAAAGCGACCATTGTGAGCGATGGTTTGAGTAATCAGTCAGCTCAACTCCTCGATTGGGAAGTAGATACCATCGCCAATCCATCACCACCAAGCGGTCTCCTTGTTGAAGGGCTCAACAACCCCACCATTACCAACTTCACGCCTGACTTTTCCGCTATTTACGAAGATTTTGAGGTAAATGACCAAGCCAGTGCTTACCAAATTCAGGTGAGTACCAACCCCATTTTTACGGCCCTCGTTTGGGACACCACCAAAACCACGCTCTCGCCGGCTTTAAATAGAGGGGCCCGAATGACGGACGTAGCTTACGCCGGTACCACACTGCCCCAGGGAACGTTGTACTATTGGCGCATTCGTTTTTGGGACAGTCATGACTTGATTGGTGATTGGAGTACCACCGGTGACACTTTTTATGTCATGGACTTAGCCGGTCCCACCAATTGTGTTGGCGTCTACAGTGGTGCGGAAAATGAGGTTACCTTGGCTTGGGAAGATCAAGACACTCAAGAAGATAACATGGTGGTTGAAAAACTGACTGAACCTGGAGCCTTTGGAGCTCTCATTACTCTGGACGCCGACTCGACCGGTCATGTTGATGCCGCTGTTGCCACCAACACGGTCTATCAGTACCGTATTCGCACCGTCAAGGATTCGATTGTTTCTCCCTGGTGCGTTACCGCTCGCATTAGCTCCAGTATTGGTACGTTCATGGTGAACTAACAACGAGGAATATCTTTACGAACTTCTCCGCCTGGAAGGATATTCCTAGGAATATCCTTCCAGAGGAAACAAACGAGAAAGATATTCCTCTTTATCGAGTGCTCCTCAAGAAATAATTGACAGCCACCACAAACTATTACATACTGACTATTGCGATATATTAAGTGCAACGCCCTTGGCTTCTGCCAGTGCGCTGCAGTGATTCTTAATATATTAAAAATGCTTATGAACCTGCCGCCACTTGAATCAGCCCACATCGAAACCTCGCATCTGCCCATGCCGGATGCTTCTTTTGGCCAAGTACTCGCCTCACTTTCTCCTTCCCCTTCCGCCAAAACCACCGCTCGTTCAACGCGTCGCCGCTTCTCTGTTCCCCCTGCCCTCATGGGAGTGGGATTTGCCGCTGTCGCTATCCCGGCGCTCTTTCTGTACGTGGTTCAGCCTCGTCAACCCCAAATGTCTCAAGACCAACAGCAAAAAATGGCTATGTATCTTGATGAAAATAAGCAAGCTCAACAAGGCATGGTGGCCGCCGCAACGAATGAAAATGGCCAATACGTCGCTGCGAATCTCACTTCCGCCGATACTGCTGGTGCGGTGGATGATGGCAATCTTATTGCCACGGCTGATGCGAATTTAGCGTCTGCCAACGTCAAAAACAAAACCTACGCCTACCACCTCACTCTTGCCCAAGGTTTTCTCAAAAAAGCGATTGATCTTTCCAAACAAACAGGAACCGCCCAAACCGAAGAACAAAAACAAGAAATCAAAAAATACCTTGATCAATCCCTCGAATCGGCCAACGCCGCCATCGAAGCTGATGCTCGCGAAGGCGCTGGTTTCCTCGTTCGCGCCCGTATCTATAAAACCGGCAGTGTCTTGGACACTTCTCTCACCGAGTTGAGTGACCAGGATCTGCAAATTTCTCGTGCTCTGGGTATTGATAGTAATTACCTGGATAAGTCACAAGATATTTATGATTTGTTGCCCACGCAACAAGCCAGTGATCTCGCTGGTGCTCCGATTGTCGCCGACGCCGAGGACGGTAAAACCGCTTCTGTCTCGGGCAGTACCGTCGATAATGCCGAAACTGGCACCATCGTTCTACCGACTGGTCAAACCCAAATCACGGTTGCTCTCCCCTCGCTCACCGACACTCAATCGGTTCAAGTCGCGCCTGTTTCTGGAGAAAATACTGGTGGAGCCACCTTTATCATTAAAAACCGAACGGCTGGTTCTGGTTTTACCATCGAATCAACCCAAGCGGTTGATCACAATGTCACTCTTGAGTGGCGGATCATTAATCAGTAGACTGTACTCAAGCGTTTTCCCGGTGGTTTGAATCTGCGCGCCACGAGAAGACCCACTACCTATTTTTAAATGGAAAGTAAGCAGGGAGGAAAAACTTTTATGAAAAATCGAGATATCATCGCTTCGATTGCGAGCACGCTGACCCTCGTCGCCGCTTTCCTCTTTCCAGTTTGGTTCCTTCCGGTGACGGTCAACGCGTTTGGCTTTCAAAAACAGTATCTTTTGGTCGCCTTCGCGACTATCATGCTCATGCTGTGGATTGCCCAATCACTCAAAAACAAGCGAGTCCTTCTCAGTTTTTCTACCATTAACATTTTGCCAGTCGCTGCTGCGGTGGTAACAGGCGTTTCTGCCTTTATTATCCCCAACGCACTTCACCAGCTTTCTGGTCGCTTTATCACGCTCACTGCTCTTGCAGTGGCGCTGTTGTTTGGCGCCAGTGTGGCTCGTCGCGTGACGTGGAATCAGCTGCTTAAAGTCTGGCTGTACACCGCTTCATTTGTAAGTGTGCTGACACTGCTGCAACTCACCCCTTTCAGTCCAGCGAGTTTGATCAATCAAGTTTTGGGAACCAGTTTCCCCACGAGTTTGATCTTTAACTTGACTGAATCCCCTCTGGTATTCCTCACTTTTGCCATCCCGGTTGGTTTGGCTGGTTTAGTGTCCACGCTCAAACAGATGAATAAGAAATCTGACTCTCTCGCAATGAATCTGCTCAAAGGTCCTCTGCCCTGGTCAGTGGTAACTTTAGCCACAGCTGCGGTTACGGGTGTCGCTATTGTTACGGATAAAAATTTGCGACCGGTTCTCTTGCCTTTCCAATATGGTTGGAGTATTGCAGTTGAAAGTTTCAAACAGCTCTCCACTTTCATGGTTGGTTTTGGTCCAGAAAACTTCACCAGTGCTTTCCACCGTTTCCGCGAGGTGAGTTACAACACCACCGATATGTGGGATATCCGTTTTGGCACGAGTAGTTCAGAAATTCTGCACTCACTCACCACGACCGGTGTCTTGGGTATGGGCGCGTTACTCCTGTTCTTACTGGCGCTTTTAATGGCCTCTAAGAAATTAGCGAAAGGCAACCCTTCCTTACTCGTGTTTGTTTTCTCTCAAGTCGTTTTGTTCTTCGTTCTGCCTTTTAGTGCTTTGACATGGGGTGTGATCGCCCTTACAGGCCTGGTAGTAATGAGTGAACTGCGACGCGAAAGAGCTTCGGCGATTAAAGATGTCGTCGTTATGCTTTCCGCTATTCAGATTGTGCCAGAAGGCAGTATGAAAGCAGTCCGTACCAACGCTGGTTTTGCCTATGTCGTCTCCGCTCTGGTTGTCCTCTTAGGCGCCATCGGTCTCTACATGGCTGGCCGAGTCTACGCTTCCAACGTGATGTACTATTTGGCACTCCGTTCGGCAAATGACAATGACGCGGTTAAAACCTATGAGCAGCAGCAATGGGCCATTCGCTTGAACCCCACTGACCCACTCTACCGCCGCAGTTATGCCAACACGAACTTGGCCATCGCTCAGGCTCTCTCTCAAAAGGGTGAAGAGTTAACCGATGAGGAACGTCAGACCATGTCTGAATTACTCCAGCAGTCCATTCGTGAAGCTCGTAACAGTGCGACCCTTAATCCTGCTCAAACCGAGAACTGGGAAACCGTTGCGACGGTCTACTCTCAGCTTCTTGATGTTGAAGGTGCCGATCAATGGGCCAACGCCGCTCTCGTTCAAGCTATCCAAACCGACCCGGTTGCACCTGGTCTGCGTCTCTCTTTAGCTGGACTGTATCGACAACTCGAACAGCCTGTTCAAGCCCAACGCTTGATCGAGCAAGCCATCGAGCTCAAACCTGACTGGGCCAACGCCTACTATAACTATGGAGACATCCTGGAAGCGCAAGAGCAACCCATTTTGGCTTACCAAGCGTATCAGCAGACTCTGCAACTGCTCCCGGCTGAATCCGAGGATCGCAAGGCTGTTCAAACCAAACTTGATGAGCTTAAGCCAAAAGCTGAAGCTGCTTTAGCTGAACTCCAAAAGCAACAAGCCGCTCAACAGGCTCAAGGTCAACAGGGACAAGCTGGACAGATCCCTACTCCTGAAAAGCCAACGGTTCCGAATGAACAGCCACAAGTTGAGAATCCACCCGCCGGATTTGAGGAAATCGTGAACAACGAACCTGCTTCACCGGCACCTCAGGCAGAAGCCACTCCGACTCCATCCGGTGAGAACATCGTTCTCCCAGAAGACGTTGGATTCTAGGTCTCTCAAGATAATGAATCTCAAAAAGCCCCTCGCAAGAGGGGCTTTTTAGTGAACGAAGCTATGCTTGGAATGTCGCACTTGTTGCAACACTACGCCTGGGATGTCGCACTTATGTGCGACATCCCAGGCTACAGGTTGAAGAAAGTGCGACATCCCACTAAAACATCAAACAGGAATGAAACAGTCCAGGACAGCTCGATTCGACGACACAAGGGTGGAGAAAAAGGTAATCTGAGGAGAATCGCGCAGGCCGAAGTGGGGAAAAAGAATAAACACCATCACAAAGACGACGGGCGGTGACCTGGATACTGTTTTATTCCTGTTAAGATTATTCGTTACACACCACAAACGATTGGCTTGTAAAGCGTGTGCCGTCCAAATTTCCGACGTTACAGTAGTTATTGCACCGAGTCTGCGACTCAGTAATCGAGGCGTCAGAACTGTTCTCTAGATTGCCCCAGAGACAGTACACGTCGGTGTCGGTACCACTTCGCCAGTAGTTGTAGTTGTAAATGCTCGTAGAAAGCGTGTCTTTGGGTAATCGCCCCATATAGGTGTTTGAACCAATGGCCATTTCTTCCCCCCAGGAATAAGTAATGTCTGTTCCGTCTGTGCCTTGGAAACGAATTC
>Ga0265297_10003760_pt1 | contig 26613 bp, 25 predicted proteins | sample Munlanlwell13791_FD_192502 | JGI IMG/M metagenome (GOLD analysis project Ga0265297, IMG submission 192502) | Leachate microbial communities from a municipal landfill in Southern Ontario, Canada - Leachate well 137-91 | ecosystem: Engineered > Solid waste > Landfill > Unclassified | place...
TCCAAAGATGAAAAACGAGATTAAAAAATTCAGAACCAAACTCGGTATTACTCAAGAGGAATTGGCAGAGAAAGCTGGGGTAAGGCGAGAGACTATTGTTTTTCTTGAACAAGGGAAATATAATCCCTCTCTTAAATTAGCACTTAATATTGCAAAAGAGTTAAAAACTCCAATTGATAAATTATTTTCTTTATCATAAAAAGTGTTTTCTTGTTACTATGTTAATAGTTTATGAATATAAAGAATAACATTTTATACTGGAGTCTTAGAGTCCTAATTCTATTGTTTGGAGCATTTTTAATTGTATTTGGAGAAAAAGATGATAGCCCTGGGGCTCAAATGATTGGATTGGTAATGATTGTTACTATTATCATTACGGCCATAAAACGTATTAAGAAAAATTCTAAGTAAAAAATATTATGAAAACAATCAAATGGTCCGCTCGAATATTTTCATTGTGCCTCTTGGTGTTTGCCTTGCCGTTTTATTTTGGTTACGGCAATCCATTACCATTCGCTAATTCGAGTTATTCTCTATGGGAAAATGTCGCACTGTCTATGATGCCACTGGTTTTTATCGGCTTGGCTCTGGGCTGGAAATATCCAAAGATTTCAGGCTGGCTTATTGTTAGTGCGATTGCGATCGGTTTTATTGTCGGACTTTTAACGGAAGCAAATCTTAGCATCAACCTGGCAGTTCCTATTATCCCTGGAATTTTGTATTTGATAGATGGGTATAAAAAACAGACAAAGAGTAATTCTCAAATTTAATTTTATGTTTTTTAAATACTTAATAAAAAATAAAAAGATATTATTACCCATCCTCGCTATAGTCTCTTTGATTATAGGCATTTTTCTATCTTTATATTCCGCTGTTATTTTTCAAGAAGGCAATCCCTGGCCTCAAATTAAAGGCATAGTTCAATTAAAATTTGGCGATAGTGATATCGTGAAGTTGTCTGGTTCGGATAATAAATTTATGACTGAAAGTAAAAATGGGACTATGATACATGATTTTATGAAAACCAAAGGATACGAATTCACCGAACAGATGGGTTCAGGTTATTTTTTTAAGTCTGCAATAGGACAAACTGCTATTGCCACTCACAAATATTACAGTCGCCATTATTCGCTTTGGACTATTACTGAAAATACCAATGTTTCCAATAACCTATGGACGACAATCACTAATGATCAAGGTGTTACATTTCAATATCCAAAAGAACTACTGGCAAAATATGTGAGTGCTGTGGAATGGCCTCCAGTTATAAGAATTGAAACAGGAACATATTCTTGTAAAACTACCCCACTTGAGATAAGCAGTATACCGGATATCACTTCGGAGAGGATGGTTGATAGTAGAACTTATTGCGTAAACGTAAAAAATGAGGGTGCGGCTGGAAGCGTATATTCTTCATACACTTCCACTGCCAGGAATACACCCACCGCCATCTCGATCCATCCCGTATATTCTTCATACACTTATACCGCTGCCAAGAATGGCAAGCTTGTTAATGTCAGTTTTACTCTACAATATCCTAATTGTAATAATTACGACGAGGAACAAAGAAAAGCATGCACTAACGAAAGAGAAGCTTTTGACATTGATTCCACTATTGATCGTATAATTCAGACAATTAAATAAAATATGACTTCATACAAACATACTCAAATTGGATACCTGATGATAATAATCACATTGGCCGTGCTGGTTCTTTTTGCATGGGCTCAGTATACGGTTAGATCTGAGCCACTGTCTGTCGATTCTGGCGCAAATTTTCTCGTCACAGCTATAATGATTTTAATTCTGTTTACTCTTTCATCGGTTACGACACTAACAGTATCTATTGATGAAAAATATATTCAGATTAAATTTGGTTACGGAATTTTTAAAAAAAAGTTTCTACTAAGTGAAATAGTATCAGTCAAGCAAGTAAAGAATCATTGGTATTACGGCTGGGGTATGCGATTTTGGTTTTGGCCACGTATGTGTATTTACAACGTTTCTGGTTTTGATGCGGTTGAAATAATTTTGAAGAATGGAAAAATTTATCGCATAGGAACAGATGATCAAAGCGGACTTGAAACCGCAATCAAGCAAACCATAAATATCTAAAAATATAAACAAAAACAGCGACTTTTACGTCGCTGTTTTTGTTTATTCAGTTACCAAAGTCAGTGTTTTATCCTTATAAATTATTCTCGATCTTAAATTTGCCAGTAATTCTCGCTTCTCGCTAGTTGTTCCCTCCTTAAGAATATACTTAGCGTAATTACGGATATCGGTTTCTGGGTTGGTTTTTATTTTTTCTATAGCTCCCAGTACCGATCGCTGGAAGATGTTAAATCGGGCGATTTCTTCTTCGAGCTTTTGTCGCATGCCCAATTCGTTGATATTTACTTTATCCAAGATTTTCAGCAACTCAGTAATCAGCTCTTCTTCACGGATATATTTATTCTTACAATTTCTATCTCTCGCCCGTGAGCAGGAGTAGTAGATGTAACGGTTGGCTCCGCCGCCAACCAGTTGTTTCCATTTTTCTTCGGCCGATATGCCAGAGCCACAATAACCACAGGTAAATAATTTGGTGAAGGAAAATTCTTTGGTTTCTCGCACAATCTGGTCTCGCTTAAGTTGAGCTTTGGCTTTTTCAAATAAGTCTTGAGTAATAATTGGCTCGTGTTTGCCAGTATACCAATTACCACTTTTCTTTGGAAATTCGTGGACGCCATAATAAAAGGGATTGTCTAGAATCCGATAAATCCCGCTTAAGGTTAAGGGCTTGTTGCCCCTAGTATAAAAATTCAATTCAAACTTCAGCCAATTAAATATCTTTCGGCCAGAGTAACGCTCGTAGGCCACTTTCTCAAACATCTTTTTGATGATTGGAGCTCTTGCTGGGTCAATCAATATCTGACATTTTTTATCCATCATTTTTTGATTAAGATAACCAAGTGGTGCAACGCCCGGCCACAAACCCATCTCGACTCTCGCTCGCAAACCACGCTTTACATTCACACTTTTGTTGTCATTTTCTAGCTTGGCGGTACTACCTAGAATCATGAGCAAGAATTTCTCGTTTGGATTGTTGGTAAATCGTTGGCCATAAGTCCTAATTTCGTGGAGCTTGCCCGAATCCATTAGATCGACAATCTTGCCCAAGTCGCCAGCATTTCGAGAAATACGATCAGGAGCCCACGTCAAAATGCCATTGAACTTACCCTGCTTTAATTCCTCGATTATCTCGTTAAAGACCGGCCGTTGGCCTGTCTCCTTGGCTGAGTGTGATTCGCGCTTCATTGTCACAATCTCTAGGTTTTCACGCTCGGCAAGCTGTAACATCTCCTTAATCTGGCTATCAATGCTCAAAACCTGCCTTTCCTCCGACTCGGTGCTTTTCCTCGCATAAAGGCAGTATTTAACCTTTATGGGGCTTGCTACTTGGGCGATTGTCCCCAAAGGGACTTGGGTTGTTGAATTTGTCATACAACCAATGAATGACGCAATCCTCCCAAGGAGTCTAGAGCGTCCCGAGTTGATAAGTTGATAACTAATTGCGCACCCTTTAAAAAGTTTTCCACATCCTAAATTGAACAATTATGACTTTTTTATAGTATTATATAGGTATGTACGATGCATATTTTGGAAATAAAAAGATTTGCATAACACAAAGACGTTATCTTGGTTCTAAAACAAAGCTCCTCTCTTTTATAGACAGGATACTCGAAACAGAAAAAATAGAATTTGATTCTTTTGCTGATATTTTTGCTGGAACGGGTACTGTTGCCAGTCACTTTCATAATCGTTCAAAAATTATCATCAATGATATTTTGGATTCAAACTCACATATTTATACCGCTTTTTTTGGCAAAGATAAGATACGGGAAGAAAAGTTAAAAGAACGACTAAAACACTATAATGACATAGAAGTTAAAAAGTATGGTGAAAACTATTTTTCAAAAAACTTTTCTAATACTTATTTTGATGCAGAGAATGCTAAAAAAATAGGTCTCATAAGAGATGATATCGATAAATTATTTGAAAAAAAGATAATTACTAAGAGAGAAAAATCTTATCTGTTAACATCTCTGATTTATGCATTAGATAAAATTGCCAATACTGTTGGTCATTATGATGCATATAGAAAAATTGATATACCAAATAAAAAACTTTTTTTGCTTCCTCTTGATATATCAAACTCTCCTTATCCTGCCGAAATATACAAAGATGATGCTAATGAGTTGGTTAAGAAAATAAAAGCAGATGTTGTTTATATTGATCCGCCATATAATTCAAGGCAATACTCAGACGCTTATCACTTACTTGAAAACATTACCACTTGGAAAAAAGAAAAGGTCTTTGGTGTCGCTAAGAAGATCGATCGTTCTCACATAAAGAGCAAATACAATATGAAGTCAGCCGGGGTTGCTTTTGGTGATTTGATAGACAATATCGAAGCAAAATACATCCTTGTTTCTTATAACGACATGGGAACTTCTGGTAATGCAAGATCGCAGTCGCGTATTAGCGATCATGAAATTTTATCCGCATTGAAACGTCGCGGAGAAGTACGAATTTTTGAAACAGACTTCAAACAATTTACAACTGGTAAATCAAACAAAGATGACTTAAAGGAACGTATATTTTTATGCAAGGTCAATATTATATCAAAATCTAACAAAGCTGTAACTGCTTCAAAAAATAACCCTGTTCAAAGCGGTTTTGTAAAATCGCCCCTAAACTACACTGGCGGGAAACATAGACTTCTGCCACAAATAACAAAACTATTTCCGAATGAGATAAAAACTTTCTATGATGTGTTCTCTGGCGGAGCGAATGTTGGAATTAACGCCACTGCAAAAAATATAATTTGCCTTGAAAAGAATCGTTATGTTGTAAATCTATTGAAATTAATTCAAAATGACAATTTTGAAGATTTAAATCAGAAGGTGGTGGACATAATAGATCAGTTTGGTTTAAGCCAAAGTTATATAAGGGGCTATAACCATTATGGCGTTGATAGTTCGTCAGGCCTAGGACAATATAACAAGAACGCCTTTTTGAAGCTTCGAAGCGAATTTAATAAAGAAAAGGCAAGGATTGATTTGTTATTGGTACTTGTTTTGTATTCTTTCAATAATCAAATTCGATTTAATTCGAACGGTGATTTTAATTTGCCGGTCGGTAAAAGGGACTACAACGGTAGTTCAAGAAAAAATGTTGCCGCCTTCAGCCAGGTTTCAAACGAGAAGAAGATAGTTTTTAAAAGTTGCGATTTTCGTGATATTGAGAAAATGTCATTAGTAAAAGATGATTTTGTTTATCTGGACCCGCCCTACTTGCTTGGCCTTGCTAGTTATAACGAAATGGGTGGCTGGACAGAAAAAGACGAAAAAGACTTATATGCCCTCTTAAACAGATTGAATAAAAAAGGGATCCGATTTGCTCTCTCAAATGTCTTAGAACATAAAGGTGATATTAACAATATAATGAAAGAATGGGCAAAAAAATATAATTATAATGTCCATAAACTAGACTACGATTACAAAAACTCAAATTATCACTCTACCGCAAAAGATAACAGGACAGAAGAGGTGCTTGTTACAAATTACTGATTTTTATGGCATAATCAGACCATGTTAAAAGCATGGTCAATTACAACAACTGTTAGAAACCCAGAACGCCTTCGTGATTTTTTGATTGCACTGAAGCCGCTCGAAAATAAGGCCTGGGATAAAGATAGCCAAGAAAAATATCAAAAACTTTTAATTAAAAACCGTTTATACGGTTTTGGCAAGACTCAGTTTTATAATGGATTAACTGCCGATATTATAAATATTATCAATGACACAGATAGTGAGATTGGTGATGAGATAATTGACGAAATTCTAAGGTCAAAAAATTACACCGACTTTGCAATGCGTGGCCGCCAATCATTAAACCCCCTTACTAAGTTTGGTTTTGCGATTATTGATGATAGGATTTTGAAAATCACAGAGCTTGGAAGGAAACTTATAGCGAGCGAAAAAGATGCTGGAGATGTCTTCTTAAGATCATTTATTAAGTGGCAAATACCGAATCCGGCCAATGATGACTTCGGCGATGATGGCGATTACAAAATTGTACCGTTCGTGGCAAGCCTAAAACTTATAAATGAAGTAAATAAACTTGAAATCGAGCGAGGGGAAAAAGCTAAAGGACTCAGTAAAAGAGAATTTTCGCTTTTCGCACCATCTTTGGTGAGATATACCGAGATTGAAAATTACGCAAGAAAAATAATCGAATTTCGTGATCTACAAAAAGATAAAACAAGACAGGAGCGTAAGGAAGTACGTGATAATTATCGTCAACAATTTGCGATTGAATTTTTGAAAACAAACGAACAAGTAAAAATTGATAAGCTTCTTACAAACTTACGGGATTATGGTGATAATGCAATTAGGTATTTTCGTCTCACAAAATTTATCCGTATTCGTGGTAATGGTTTCTATATCGATCTGGAGCCAAATCGTCATACAGAAATCGAGGCATTGTTCGAAAGTGAATTTTATAAGCCGAAACATTTCGTCGACAGAAATGAGTATCTAATTTATATGTCTGATGACAGTTTGCCTGTTTTGCCTTGGAAGACAAAAAATAAGTTATCAAAAATTGCTAACGATGTTTATAACGATGTAGCTGGACTACAAAACATCCTCGGCCTTGCACTTGGGAGTAAAAAGGATATATCTAGAATGTCTGAAAATGACCTAGAGTTATACATCAGTGCATTACGAGCAATACGCAAGGATTTGCAGGAAAAAGATAACCATATCAAATCTCAGCCCGTATCATCAATTGGTCAATACATTGAGCAATTGGAAAAAATATTTGATTTTGAAAATCGCCCAGTGATGCTTGAATACCTTTCGACAATGGGGTTACATGCTTTGAATGATGCACGAGAGATCAAACCAAACTATCCAGTCGGTGATGACAATGAGCCAACATCAACTGCTCCTGGTGGCATGGCTGATATTGAGTGTTTTTACGATGATTTCAGTATGATTTGTGAGGTTACAATGTTGAGTGGTCGCGACCAATGGTTTAATGAAGGACAACCAGTTATGCGACATTTGCGAGATTTTGAAAATTTACACAATAATGCCTACTGCATTTTTATTGCGCCAACAATTCATACCGATAGCGCTGAAACTTTTCACATCGCCAATACAATTGGCTATAAGGGGAACAAACAAAAAATTGTGCCACTTACTATAAGACAATTTGTTGAATTACTAAAGACTCTCAAACAAGTACGTGAAGCGAATAGACAATTTACGCACAATAATTTGAGAAGTTTAGTGGATGATATAGCCAAAAGTGCTAATAAGATCAGTAATTCTGATGAATGGATTGCTAATACACAAAATATTGTCAATTCTTGGTCCGCTAGTTTGGTAGGATAAAAGACAAGTAGCCAGTGTCGAGGTGACGTCTTGGCACCAGCGAATGAAATAATATGAGGGAAATTATTTTCGCACTTTTAACAGGAATAACGTCCGCTGTTATTTATAGTTTAATACAAGCCTGTTACTTATACTTTCGATGGTCAAGGACTAAGCATTTTTTTACACAAGAAATACGAACCTCAATGTTGCATATAGATTATTATGTAGCAACAATTCTAGCTATTGATATGATACCTTTAGAAGACGGGGAAGATCATCCGTTGACCCACGAAGAATTTATTGAGGAAATTAGATTCGCGCAGATAAGCAAAGAGCAATATAAAAGACTTAATTACGTTATAGATAACACAAAAAGTAAAATTGAAGTTTTAAGAAAAGAAGCCCTTTCTGTCCCTGTTTTTACATCTTCTGATTTTCACGCAATGGATAATTTTTTAAGGGAGTTAGGTGGTTTTATCTCTTATTACTCTTGGGTAAAAGATGACTTAAACGACTTTGACAATGATAAGAGATTAAAGGAAAAACTTATCTGTTTTTTAGATACAGCAGAAACAAACCCATTTCATGGCGGTTTTTTAGATAACCTCTGGAAATGGTATCGAATAAAAAAATTTAGCCTAAAAAGACTAGTTGGTAAAAAGAAAAAAGACGAAACCAGTTTATTAAAAGACAGTGAGATTCCTTTTTAATTTTTACCATGATTTTATTTGTAAAAACAAACCCTCTTGATTCTTCAAAAGCATCATTTCGTACTCACTTAAATTATATCAAATGCTTAGAAAAATTATTATTCAGCAGTACGCTTTCCGTGTCCCGAATAGGGACCATCACAAAACGAAATGTTGAAATTACACGATTTCAAAAACTATACAAAGTTACTCTAAAAAGTATAAGGAAAGATATTGAGCTCGCGCGAGAAGATTCAGCTTTCGCAGTTATCGCCGCTCCTTGGTTTCCAGTTAAATGCTATTACGCATTATATTATCTCGAAAGTGTCTTAACTCATTTACTAGACGGAAGTACTCAGGGGTTTGGTAAAGGAGGCCATGCTGGGATTAGGAAAAAGATCTATTCGCTCGTAGACACCGGGGCTTTAGTATTTTCTACGACAGACCTCAACCGTGTTTATGGCCTTACACAGATACAGACATTACCGGCTATAAACGCCGGGCAAAATGCTCGCTCAGATTATTGGCAGAAAACCGATTGTATAAACTCAATTGTAAAGAAACTGATGGATTATAAATTGCATGACGCAAAATTAGGTCGTAAATGGAATCTTCATACGAAGAAACATCGAGATGAACAAAAGTTGTTTATCGGAACAGAGCGACTGATGGTTACTGATTTTTTCTTTTGGTATCGTATCAAAGCAAATTATCGAGACTTAGATTATATAGATTTTGAAAATGGCATTACAGAATCAGAAGTATTGGAATATATAGAAACTTACAATAAAGCCTTTGATAGTTATCGTGTACAGTTGATAAAGCAGATAAATTTATTATTTTAGTTTGCCAATAAAAACAGAATAGCTAATATTAATTATGGACGACGAAGTTTTTGAAAAAGCTAAGGATGAGGATTTGAGCAAGGACGAAGCTGAGGAGCTTCAAAACCTTGTGGATGAGACCGGGCTAGATGTTGATGAGGCTTTTGAACTCTGGCAAGAAATGTAATAATTAAGATAAATATATGCAACAAATTATCTATTTAATTATTGGACTCCTAATTGGTTATTTGTTTTTCAAGATCCACAAGCTTTCAGAAAATAAAATTTCCGAAAGTAGACAAGAAAGTCAAATTGCTAATCAATCACCCAAAGGGCTTGGTAAAATAAATCATCCGTATATTGATTCCAGAAAAATGAAGGCCGGTGGCCGAGACTACTTCTTTGATCTTAGAGCTACCCAAAAAGGTGATAAGTATTTACACATTACTGAATCACGATTGAAAGATGGAGAAGAAGTTAGGGGTAATATTGTTATTTTTCAAGAGTACCTTGATGAGTTTTTTCATGTGTTAGAAGAGATGAAAAGAAAAATTAAAAGATAACCTAGGTCATTATCATGGAACCAGAATCAAGACAAGAGATAATCGACCGACAAAAAGAGATTGAGCAAGAACTAGTTGAGATGCTTGTGGAAACCGAAAGTGATTTTACTTTGGAAGATATTAAAGATGCCATTTTTCACGAAGAAGAAACTGACGATATGATGAAAGTCGTGGCCATGTTTGACCTGGGCGGAGACGCTTCAGAATTAAGCAATATTCTTGAATTGGTAACTGATGCTTGGAATTATTTTCCTCACCAAGCTCTTGGAGGATTATCCCCGGTTGAGAAGTCGCTAGAATATCGAGAAAAATAAAAACTGGACTATTCCCCCAAACCGTGGCATTATCACCTCGGAATACTAACCTTTGTCAACAAACTCACATTAGCTGAGTAGAGGGAGAACAGCCATGAATAAATGGTGGAAACTGGCCATAATCGTGGCCCTGTCGGTCACTGTTATGTCTAACAACGCTCTGGCGGGTGGCAACATTCGTCCTGGTGGCAGTCTGAGCCCGCGGGCTCTCGGTATGGGCGGTGCTCATAACGCTGTCACTGGTGACGGCGCCGCCTTTTACCACAACATCGCCAACATCAGCCAAGTTCCTGATTTCTTGGAGTTTGACTTGGACACCATCGTGACCAAGGCCCACTTTCGAGAATCTGGAAGCAACACTGAACACGAATCGGAATTAGGGATATTCCCCATGCCTATGTTTGCGTTAACTCACAAGTTGAACGACAAACTGACATTGGGTCTGTCCCTGTACCCAAGTGACGGTCTTGGAGTCGAGTACAAAGGCTTGAAGTATCAAAAGAGCCTACTTGCTTCGATCAACTTCACTCCGGCCATTGCTTGGCAGATTAGCGACAAGCTGTCTGTTGGTGCTGGTCTCGATGTTGTCTATGGTCAGATGATTGAGAATGCCATCTTCGATCAACTCGGTTTTCCGATCGATGGTGTCTTTCTCAAGAACAAGGCCAGTGGTTGGGGTCTCGGGTATCGCTTAGGCCTTCGCTATGAACCTTGTGACTGGTTAGCCTTCGGCATCAGTTACGCCTCAAAGCGCAAGGTGGAGATGGACTGTCAAAGTGACGTCACGGCTCTTGGTCTAGATCTTGGCGAGCTCAAAGGCAAAACCTCAATCGGTTTTCCTGGTCGTCTGGGACTTGGCGTTGCGATCAAACCAGCCGACAAGTGGCTCATCGCTCTCGATTTCGACTACTACGACTACTCAGGCCTAGACACAATCAAGTTTGACTTTGATTGGATCGCCATCACGCAAACGATGAACTGGGGCAACAATACCAGTCTTCATCTCGGTGTCGAGCGAACAATCAATGATAACTGGAAACTACGCTTTGGTCTGGCTGGTCTCTGGCCATCGGTGCCCAAAGCAAAGACAGTCCCGATCATTCCTGACGGCATGGGCTATTGCGGTTCGGTCGGCGTTGGCTGGAAGAATCACCAAGGCAACTTGGGGATTGATGTAGCTGTGCTCTATGGTCAAATCAGTCGAGAGACTGGACCAGATCGTGGGGTACTTGCGCCAGGCCGAAATGTGGTTGATGTGGGGATTGTGTCAGCCGGAGTGACCTATTACTTCGGTAACAAAAGGAACTAGAACAAGAGAAAGGAGAAACAGGGGGGAATGGAGAAATCCAGACCCCCTTTTCATTTGCAATATTGTAGAATTCGTGGTAGTATACGAAGTGGAATTAAACAATAACTGGGTCTTTGTAAAAACAACCTGAGGAAGGAGAATATAGCAATGAACGGACAAGGTTTGACCATCGAAATCGCTTCGGAAGCCAGTTGGTTGGCCGAAGAAGCGGGAACGGTTGGTCATGCTGTCGGAACGCCTCGTTCTGTGTACGAGAAGCGTTACTGGCCGTATGTACTAACCCTGCCAATCTCCTGGTTGCTCACCCTTTGGGTGATGGCCAAGAAGCAATTGCGCCAAGCCCTTGGTCTGCCTGGCCCGTCCATCAATACTCTCTGGTTTGATGGTTTTGGATCGGAATTGATGCAGATCAAAGGCACGGCCGCCGGTTGGAAGGCTCTCGACATCATCTACAATCACCAGTTTGGCGGAAAACGCACGATTGGCGGGTTGCTAGACGATTTCTGGATCGGTATGGTCAACGCTCAAGCGGTGCGTAACCGTTTGAAAGTTGTGACCATGGAGGTCCGTCGGGCGCTGGTGCAGTTCGCGAATGAGCCGGAAGTGCGGATTATGTCCTTAGCTTGCGGGTCAGCCGAAGCAGTGATTAAAGTGGTGTCACGTCTCAAACGACAAGGCATCACGGTCAAAGTGCTTCTGGTCGACATCAATCCGGCCGCACTGGCTTACGCCGAGCAATTAGCAGAACAGTATGGAGTTCGTGATCGAATCCAAACCTTGCAAGCGAATGCGCTCAAGAATTTGGACTTTGCTCATGACTTCAAACCGCACGTGGTAGAGATGTTGGGCCTGCTCGACTACCTACCACAAGAAACGGCGATCCGTCTGTCGTCACAAATCAGGCAGTCACTAATGCCTGGCGGTCTGTATCTGACCTGCAACATTGCTCCGAACTTCGAACAGCACTTCCTCAAGTGGGTTATCAACTGGCCAATGATCTATCGGTCGCCACGAGAACTCGCTGACGTCATCGAGCAGTCTTGCTTCGATGATTTCCGCCTGATCTACGAGCCACTTATGATCCACGGTATTGTTGTCGCTCACAAGAAGGCTTAATCAACAGAAAAAGCCTGACGTCGCCCTGACTTGGTGTTATAATAAACATTGAGTCGGGGCGATTTTGTTTTTACAAAAAAATATCAAATGACCTTTTACGCTTTCTCTGCTTTATTTAATTTTTTTACAAGTCTTGGCCTTGGACTTTTTGTCTTAGTTAAAAATAAAGATAATAAGACTAGCCAAACTTTCTCCGCTTTTGCTTTTACGATTGCTTTTTGGAGTTTCTTTTATTACCTTTGGCAAATTGCCGATAATTCTGGCTCAGCTTTGTTCTGGTGTCGCGTGTTAATGGCAGGTGCCATTTTTATTCCTGTTACTTACTTGCACTTCGTCGTTCGTTTTTTAAATATTCAGAAGCAAAAAATCTTTTTAATTCTCAGCTATATTCTTTTTGTTCTCTTTCTTTTGTTTGATCTTACGCCATTATTTATCAGTCATGTTGAGCCACTACTTGGATTTGCTTTCTGGCCAATCGCTGGTCCGATCTTTAGTATTTTCTTACCGATTTGGTTAGCCTATGTCGTTTATTCTTCATACTTACTTTATCAACGATATCGTTCAGTCGAGGGCCTGCAACGCCTACAAATTAGGTATGTTTTGCTTGGGATGATTTTAGGCTTCGCCGGTGGTTCAACTAATTATTTCCTCTGGTATTACATTCCTATCCCGCCGATTTTTAATATTCTTACCTCAGCTTATGTGGCCACTGTCGCTTACTCAATTATCCGTTATCGTTTGATGGATATTCGCATTGTAGCTCGAAAGATTTTTATTTTTGTGGGAGCGAGCGTTGTTGCCTATTTAACTTATTACGCGATACTTTGGTTTGAAAACAATATACTCGGTGGAGCTTATTCTAGTAAATCTTTCCTTATTGGCATTGTGATTGCTGGTCTTTTTGTTACCCTTTTCCAATACTCTTCTAAGTGGATTGAGCGATTGGCCAACAAATATTTCTTTTTCTCGCTTTATAATTACCAAGAAACTATCAATCGTGTCTCTGGTCAATTAACTCGCTATACTGATCTATCTAAAATTAATGACCTAGTTTCGACGACGATTAAAGAATCTCTTGGGGTCACACGAGTGGAAATTAATTTATTTGAGAAAAATAGTCGCTCGTCCAAAAAAGACCCGCTTATAAAATACTTACAAACCAATCAACGTCCGGTAGTGCTTGAAGAGTTAAGTATTTTGGTCAATGACGAAAGATTAAAAGAACAGCGAGAAGTTTTTAGTGCTGTTTATGAACAAGTTAAAAATCTGGGAGCGGCGATTTGTTTGCCAATGGTTAGTAACGAGCGCCTGATTGGCCTGATTATTCTGGGGCCAAAAGTTATAGGCGATCCGTTTACGGTTGAAGATCTTGAGCTATTAATGACACTCTCTAATCAAGCGGCGATCGCGATTGATAATGCTGAACTGTATAAAGAAGTTAAAGATTTTAATAAAACGCTTAAACAAAAAGTTAATGAGCAGACAATGAGTTTGCAAGACAAGACTAAAGTTTTGGAAGAGCAAGCTGAACACTTAAAGAAACTTCTCGCCATGCGTTCGGAGTTTTTGGACATTGCTTCGCATCAACTTAAAACTCCAATCTCTGTTATTTCTGGCACCATCTCAATGTTCAAAGAGGGTTCAGTCCAAAAGATGCCCGTAGAGACGCAGAATAAATTGATTGATAATATCTATCAAAAGTCACTTAAGATTAGCCAAATCATTCGCGATATTCTTCAAGCTTCTGAATTCGACACCGAGAAATTTAGTTTTGTTGAGAAAAGAATCGTGTCGGTTGATCTTAACAAATTGCTGGCTGAGGTGATCACTGACAATCAAGCTTTTGCTAATGAGAAGAAACTACAATTGATCTTCACTCCTAATCCAGCTAATCCCCAAATCAATTCTGACCCAGATTATCTCGAGCAAGCTTTCTTTAATTTGGTTGATAATGCCCTTAAATACACTAAGGAGGGCAAGGTAGAAGTACTACTGGACGAAAATCCCCAAAGTATTATCATTAAGGTTAAAGATACGGGTGTCGGTATCCCAAAAGACGATCAAACAAGAATGTTCGGTAAATTCGAGAGAGCAAAGAATGCGGTTGATATGTACACTGATGGTTCCGGCTTAGGTCTCTTTATCACCAAGGAGATTATCGAAGCCCACCCTGGTGGAACTATCGCTTTCACTAGCGAAGAAGGCAAGGGCACTGAATTTACAATTACAATTCCTAAAACTAAAAAATAATAAAAATTATGGCAGAAGAAATAAAACAAGTATTGATGATCGAGGATGATTCTGATCAGATGTTTTTGTATAAATCAGCTTTTGACTTAATGAAAATCCCTAGCGTCATGGCTAACGGCGGTGAAATTGGCCTTAGGCAGGCAAAAGAATGGCATCCTAAAGTTATCGTTCTCGATATTGTAATGGAAGGTGTTGATGGTGAAGAAGTCTTGAAGAGGCTAAAAGCTGATCCTGAGACGAAAGATATTCCCGTTATTGTTTTTACTAATCTCGACAAGAAACCGGTCAAAGAAAAATTTATGGCCCTCGGTGCCACTGAATTCTGGGGTAAAACCGAACTAATGCCGATGGCTTTAGCGGCTAAGGTACAAGATTATTTTGATCGAAGATAGCTATTTGTAAAATGTAAAACGGCCAGCCCCATCCTTAAGGGTTGGCCGTCTGTCTTGGTCGCTGCTGATGACACTACGTCGATGATTGTCTCCGAATGAAGTTTGGGTTTCTCGAATGGTCGTATCTGACCATCTCATCGAGAAGTACGAACGAACCTCGATCGAAAGCGAGTCTCTTGATCTCGCAATGCTGAGGGTGAGCCAGGGACTCAAAGTAGTCCTCTGTCCAGCCGAGCAATGATTTCAGGACAACTCGCATCTCGAAACCATGAGAGATTGTGAGTACTGCTTCATCCGTTGACAGGTCAGACATTTCTCTCGACAGCCTTTTGGAGAAGAGATCGAAGCGAAAGAGCATTTCCTCGCCACTTTCTCCTCCTGGGAATTGGTAGCGAAGCACTCCTGTCCGGTATCGTTCCTTTTCGATCTCGGACCGGTTGTGGATCGTCACATTTCCCCAGTTTTGCTTGGTAATGAGGCTTTCCGTTGCCAGTGACCACTTTACGCTCGTGGGTAATTTCGAGACCAAAATCTCGGCTGTCTCAAGCACTCTCTTGCTGGGTGACAATATAAGCCTTAGGGATTGGCAGGAGCCGAAACTCGAAACAAACCTTGAACCAAACTCCGCGGCCTGCTCCCGACCATACGTGCTTAGAGGCATATCCTCATCAGCGATGCGTTCGTAGGCGGTCTTGTCGATGTCCTCAAGAGATTCGGCGTGCCTCATGACGAACAGTCTTCTTGGTTTTGTGTCCATTAGGAACACCTCCTCAGTTGTGGGTTGAAAAAGAATGAATCCTGTATTATAATACAACTGTTTTACAAAAAGTCAATTATTTGTCGTAATTTAAACTATACCAACAAAAATGAACCCACTAGCTATTTTTAAGGAAAAGGATGTCTTTTCCCACAAAGAGATAAGCGAGAAAAACGTTGTTTTTGAAGATCGTCTCACCGGAAAGGCTGTCGTTTTTGATAATGAAGGTAAAGTGGCGTTAGTTGGAAATAGAGTTAATTCTTTCTACTTACTACCCGGGGGTGGTATTGATGAGAATGAGTCGGTTGAGGACGGCATTAAAAGAGAGTGCTTGGAAGAAATTGGGTGTCAGGTAGAAGTGCTTGATAAGATCGGGATGATTGAAGATTTTCGCAATCGTGATCGAAAGCATTGCCTAAACCATTGCTATACCGCTAAACTTATCGGTGAGAAGGGGGGGCTAAAACTCACCGAAGAGGAAGAAAAAAACGGAATGCATGTCATCTGGGTATCTTTAGAAGAGGCAACTGCTATTTTAGGAAAAGAGGTTGAACAGTTAAAAAAGGGGGAAGTTAACTTTTACAATACAGGTTTTAATATTCTACGAGACAATCTTTTTTTGAAAGAAGTATTAAAGACAAAAAATAAAATGAACAAAATATTTCTTTTTACCGATTACCGTGGTCAATTCTATTCCTCTACAAAACAGAAAGGAGCGGCGGTTGATTTAGTCCGACTCAAAGATTATTTTGAGGAATTTGGTTTTGAGTTGATGGTCAGGCCTTTTTCAGAAATTGATTTTCGTGCTCAAAATTATCGGGGTCAATGGGTACTCTACCAGTCATCGGAAGACCCTGGCTTGTTTTATCGGAGCTATATTGATGATTTGGTTCTAGGTCTATTTTCCCAGGGGGCAAAGCTGATCCCCAGCCTTTTCCAGTTCAAAGCTCACCACAACAAGCATTTTATGGAGATTGCTCGTGATCTTCAGAATTTACCAGAAATAAAAAATATCCAAGCAAGACGATATGGCACACTTGAAGACTACTTAAGGGATATAGAAGAAGTCAAAAAAGAAGATTTCGTTCTTAAAACTGGTAATACCTCAAAAAGCCGAGGGGTATTTTTGCTTAAAAACTTTAGAGAAAAAATAAAGATTGCCAAAGTCGCCTCAAGAACTTTTTCTTTGAAAAATCTTCAATACTTTATTGAATGGATTAAGACGGGTAAAAAACCGTTGTTAATATCAAATTACCGCCAAAAATTTATCTTACAACCTTACATCCAAGGGTTAAGCGGAGATTATCGCGTCGTTGTTTATAACAATAAATACTATGTCCTGTACCGAGCCAACCGTTCCAATGATTTTAGAGCTAGCGGAAGCATGAAGTTTAAGAGTGATATTGAGTTACCGCTTGGTCTTTTGGATTATGCCAAAAAGGTTTTTGACAATTTTGATGCCCCATATATGGCGTTAGATATTGGCATAAAAGATGAATCTTTCTTTTTGTTTGAATTTCAATTCTTATCTTTCGGCCAATATACCTTGGAAAAATCAAAATTTTGCTATCAGTTACGAAGTGGTAATTGGGATAAGATTACCGAAACACCTGATCTTGAGCGAGAAATTGCTGATTCGGTCGTCGCTTATATTGATCGGCATAAATAATAAACATTATGTGCGGAATCGTTGGCTTTATTGACAAGGAGAACAAACTCAGTAAAAAAGAACGGGAAGTTCTCGTCAAAAAAATGCTGGGCCTCATTAGACATCGTGGGGGTGAGGCTGAGGGTGTCGCATCGGTCAACAATATGACTATTGGGCACACGCGACTGTCGATAGTTGACGTTTCTTCGCAGGCTGATCAACCATTTGTCGATAATGACTCAGTTCTTTCTTTTAATGGTGAGATATACAACCATGGCGAAATAAGAAAGACTTACCTCGCCAAAAAGAAAATTAACTCATCATCTGACACGGCAACACTTTTTGAATTACTAAAGACCTTCTCGATTGAGAAAGTCTTAGAATCTATTCGTGGAATGTATGCTTTTAGCTTCTTAGATATCAAAAAACAGTTATTGATACTAGCGTTAGATAAATTAGCGATTAAGCCACTTTATTATATTGATTCGCTAGAATATTTTGCCTGGGCGTCAGAAGCCAAAGCGTTTAAAGTATTACCAAACTTTAAATACCAATTTGAAGAAGAGTGCCTTGGCGAATATTTGACCTTTAGGTTTATCGCCGGAGAAAAGACTTTATTTAAAAATATTCGCAAAATATTGTCTGGGGAATATCTGATCTATTCTCTCAAGAATCATACTTTTGAAAAAAAGCGCCACTATCAACTGACTAAGGGCAAAACAGAATCTAAAAAATCTCTAGAAAAAACAATAAGGGAAAGTGTGTCCAGCCACTTAATGGGCGATAATCCGATTGGTATACAGTTAAGTGGTGGAATCGATTCAAGCCTTGTCGCTTTTTTTGCCCAGAATTCTTCTCCGTGCAAACTCCACTCATTTTCCATCGGTTTAAAAGATAAAGGTTGGAACGAGTTTAATTACTCGGATTTAGCCACAAAGATAATTGGGACCAAACACCATAAGATTATTTTTTCTAAAAATGACTTTGTTCGATTATTCTCCAAACTGACTTACTATCTTGATGAACCCATTATCCACCCTAACACAATACCAATGTATCTGTTAGCGAAGCGTGCGCGGAAATATGCCAAGGTCCTACTAACTGGCGAGGGAGCAGACGAATTGTTCTATGGCTACAATAGATATTTTTCTAAAAACCTTAATGATGACACTGATCTACTTTTATCAAATTCCTTCGATAAACCAGAAATAATCTCGAAGATTCTCAAAAGTAACGGTCAAATTATTTCAAAAGATCGGAAAGAGATTTCGAACAAAGCTAAAGGCCTAAACAAGGTTGATAGGATTAGTTTTTACGATGTTTATACTTATTTGCCCCATGTTTTACTTAGGCAGGACAAGGCCGGAATGGCGGCTAATGTTGAAAATAGAGTCCCGTTTCTTTACGAACCAGTGGTTGAGAAGGCTTTTAACTTAGAAACAAAGTCGGGGAAATTAGACGGGAAGACTCCATTAAAAAAGATTGCCTTAAAATATTTTCCAGCCGATTTTGTCTTAAGAAAAAAATGTGGGTTTGGCCTACCCATTGCCGAATGGCTAAAAGACGAAGAAGGTCTCCGGCCCCTTCTTGGTCTTTTGAAAGATCACCCACTAGTAAATAAATATTTTATAAAAAAAGAAGTTTTGAATCTTATAAAAGAGCACCTTACTGGAATTAAAGACCGATCATCTTTACTATTTAGCATAATAAGCCTTATTGTTTGGCACGAGGTCTTTATTAAAGAATTGCCCACTTAGCCATTATAATATCAGCGTTTAATAAGTGAGATAATTTTCTTAAATATAAAGTTTAATGATAATGATTAAAAAACCCAGACCTAAGGATTTTAAAGAAGCTCTAGGGGTTTTTATTAAACTTGGTTGACGATATCCCTAAAAACGAAAAGGCGAGTATCACTAGGGTGGGCGTTAAACAAATAAACGTAAGGGTGATGATCTCCCTGTTGGCAACTCGCTTCGCAACCTTCTAAATCTAAGCTAGGATAATGGACTAATACAGGAAGTCGCTGTATTATAGATATTAACAAAATACCTAAACTTCGTAAGGAGCATGGTCCATATAGAAATCCCGCGCGAGTAGAAACGGCCACATAAGCCGGCACTTACTCGCGTGGGTCCTCGCCCGAAAGGGAGGAGGGGCAGATCCGAAAGGATTCTGTCGTCGGTCTTGTGTGGCCATTTGTGGCTCTCAAGATAAAAAATCCCACTCGAGTATGAACGAAAACAAGTCTCCATTTGGAGACGAATTTAGGTATTTAATAAAAGAAAGAATCAAAAACTTTTGGGGCTATGGGAATCTCTGTGGCGACATCTGGTTTGTTGGTATGGAAGAAGGATACAATGAAAATAACGAAGTCTTGTTTGAGAGATTTAAAGCAACAGCTTATCATGCCGTTTTCGATATTTACGAGGATTTGAAAGTTGATCCGGGTCATGTGTACTGGTTTGAAAAAGGAGCACCCACCCAGCCGACATACCGATCTCTTATATACATCCACTTGTATTTGAAAACGGGGAAGGAACCAACGCTCGAAGAGATTCGCGAGTATCAGATATCTGAATTCGGCAGGAGGAATTCAGATCATGCCGTTCTCGAACTTATGCCCCTACCGTCCAAATCCATTAAAGAAAGCGACTGGTTGTATGCCGACTCGGGCATTGAGGGTTTACGCAGTCGTAAAGAATATCTCGCCACATACAAACCACAGCGCGTCCGTGAACTTCATGCGCTCATCCAAAAACACAAGCCAAAACTCGTGCTCTTCTATTCGCGCGGATATCTCTTAGACTGGCAACAAGTAGCCAGTGTTCCGCTTAAGGAGATGATCCAAAATAAATTACACACAGCGCAAGACGACAGCACGGTATATGCTGTCGTCCCTCACGCAACTTCATTTGGAATGTCGAGAAATGATTGGAAGAACATTGCGGAAGTGCTAGCTAAGTACAAGTTGCATTGTGAATGTTGAGAATTACTCCTCAAGCCCTCCGCGTTCAAATTGTTCGAAGCCTTTAAGAGGCCAGTATCGCTCCTTGTCTTCCCATTGATCACTACTACTTGAGGCGATAATAATAGTATTCGGCAATTGTTGGTCAAATTGAATTACCCGGTGGGCGAGGATTGTAAAGGCATCCACGAGATCATCGTGTCGCTCTGCGCCGAAACCAACGATCTGTCGCACTAGTTCTTCGGCTCCATGTTTCGGAAACTTGATCTTTCCGCTCTGAATCATCGTCGCAATACTCATGAGGCGTGACCGTTTGTCAGAATTGATTCTTATTCCCTCAGCATTGAGTCCTTCACCCCGAAGTTGATCGATGACCGCTCTTTGATACCCAACATCCTCAATCAGCAAATAGCTTGAATGAATAGCCTTGTTGGCATTATCAATTTCCTTAATCTGCTTGATGGTTTCTGGGAAATTCATACGTCGGTTAACGATGTTCGGAAGAATGTAGATGAAGGCGTCCTTTCCGTCGTTGTAGAAAATGGCGCTGATGATCGCGGTATAGTCAGCCGTATCTCTTTGCGAAATGGCCAAGTCGACTCCGGTGAAAATACCCTGATACGCGCTTTTTCTTGCCGGGATATCGTCGTAGTACTGTAGCCATTCCTGGTAGATAACCTGGTCTTCGTCTGGAATGATACGGAGAAGGTACTCCCTCTGCCACGCAAATTTGTTGCCACTTTTCTTCTCTTCTTCGTCAACGATAGCTTGCGTTGGATATTTGCCAGGCCAAAGAATTAATCCTTTTTCGTTAATAAGCGGGTATGCTTTGTAGATACCGTCGCGCTGACCCTCATCGATATCGCGCTTAAGGTGCATTACTAGTGAATCTTCATGAAGGAGGTTACCGACCACGATGATTCGAGTGGTTCTGTCTCCGGCCGGCACCACTTCACCCGTGAACCAATTGTATGTTTTCTGTCGATTCTCGTACGTCTTTACCGAGGCCATGTCTTCAACGTCGTCACAGATTATGAGATCTGGGCGGTGTTGATTGTGGCGAAGACCACGGATACTTTGCTCGGTTGAGGCGGAAGAAGTTTGCCGTTGCCGATTCGCGAAAATGTTCTTTTGGACTGTCCATCTTTCGGACAATCGCTCTCAGCCTGAGTCCGGCTAGCTTAGCGGCCCTCCAACGATTTTCTCCTTCGACTAGGTAATAAACGATCCCGTCTTTTTTGGGTCCATAGTAGGGGGTCACAATGGCTGGTTGTTTTTGTCCGCGTTTTTTCAACGAAATCGCCAATCTTTCGACCCAACCTTTCTCACGCTCCTTTCTTGGTTGGTCGGGATACGGCTCAATTTGAGCTGTATCTATTTCAATCACCTCTTCGACTACCATTGATTTATTCTGTTGTTTTTTTACCAAAGAGTTTTCCTCCAACGGTTGAGCAGTTTCTTTTTTAGTAAGAGCTAAGTTCTAGAAAGAAGTCTAGATAATTTTAAAGGTTGGGTCAAGGACAAGTGGCAAATTTTTTATTAAATTAAAAAAGTCCGGGTTTGCTCCAATCTTTGACGAAGCAAACCCGGACCAGGGGAGCTGAAGGCTTAACCAATAACCATTAGCTCAGATTCTCTGGAAGGGGCTTTACGCCAACGTTTGGTCAGCGCTTGATGTTTGTTGTATCTAGCAAAAGAGAAACCGTAATCTGCCGAGAGTTCCGGGTCCTCTGGGTTGCGAAGGAATTCTTTTTTCGCTTTCGTTGCCGCTAGTAACAACCTCAACTCTTCTCCATCCATTGATTGTAGCCCTTTCTATTGTTCCCTGTTGTTTAAGGTATCTATCTTAACTCTAATATATCTAGCAAAAAATGTCAAATTTTTGATATCTGTGAATTTTGAGAATCAAGAACTAAAATTTTATTCTTACGGACTTTTAGGGGTTAAAATTTGCTTATTTTTTTACTTGGGTTATAATAATAAAACCTGCCAAAAGGCTGGTTAACTTTAATTATGTCACAAGATTTTCTAATAAAACTAGCCTGTAAATCATGCAAGCGTATTAATTATTGGACCCGCAAAAACAAGAAAAAAGTTGAGCGGAAAATTGATTTGAAGAAGTATTGTAAGTGGTGCAAGAAACAGACCCAGCACATTGAGGTTAAAAAGTAAATAATAAAAACCAAAAAGCCCCATTAAATCGTGGGGCTTTTTGGTTGGAGAGAATTGGATTCTGTGTTATTATATCAAAAAGTTTAATAATTTTAGGGCCTATAGTTTCAATGGTAAAACATCGGTCTCCAAAACCGAGGTTCGAGGTTCGAGTCCTCGTGGGCCCGCCTTCGGTTCGTGAAAGCGACCAGCTTAAGCTTCGTTCTGATAAGCGAAGGTGAGCTTCGTCTCATCTCCGGCGTGGCGCAGCCCGTCAGGACAAAACGGCCAAAATTTTGCCCAAGATTTTTTTATCAGTTGGATCAAACCAGAGAATGTTTTTGTCTTTCTTAAACCAAGTCATCTGTCTTTTGGCGTAACGATTGATTTCTCGTTCCAATTCTTTGAGGGCTTGATCTTGGTTGATTTTTCCTTGAAGGAAGCGAGCAAGGTAGCGGTATTCTAATCCAAGCTCTTCCATTCTTTTCCAAGAAAGACCGTTTTGGTGGAGATTTTTAATTTCGGTGATTAAATCTTGTCTCAACCTCTTCAAAAGACGTTTGTGGATTTTTCCAGCCAATTTTTCGGGTTCAATCTTCAAGCCGATCTGAATAAAGTTGCAAGGCGTTTTAGGGCTCTTTTTTAATTCAGGAACTTGGCCTAAGGCCTTGGTAATTTCGATGGCTCTGACCAGACGGACTGGATTTTGAGGATCTATGTTTTTGGCTCGAGAGAGGTTTATTTTTTTTAGAATTTCGAAAAGTTCGGCCGAAGTTTTGTTTTTTAATTTTTCGCGTAATTTTTCGTTGGGGGCAACTTCAGGCAAAATGAGACCATCAACTACTGCTTGAATATAAAAACCGGTGCCCCCGACGATAATCGGCGTTTTGCCACGGGCGAGAATTTCTTTAATCTTTTGGTTGGCCAACTTTTGGTAACGCGCCACGGAAAACTTTGTTTTGGGGTTGGCGACGTCGAGCAAATGATGAGGGATTTTGCCCATTTCTTTTTTGGTCACCTTGCCAGTGCCGATATTTAGACCTTTGTAGACTTGTCTAGAATCAGCAGAAATTATTTCACCATTGATTTTTTTTGCCAACTCAATAGATAATTCGGTTTTGCCCGAAGCGGTTGGCCCAAGAATGACAATTGCGGTTGGTTTTTGTGTGGGTTTGGACACTCTTTGCGACTGGGTACCCCAGAATTTTTTAGTGCCGCTGGTCGGAGTCGAACCGACATGCCGTGAGGCACACGATTTTGAGTCGTGCGTGTCTGCCAATTCCACCACAGCGGCTACGTTCTATTTATTTTTCAAAAACTCCTTTAACGATTCTATTCTACCCTAATTTCCCCAAAAATCAATTTATGATAAAATAAGTGTATGCCAGGAGCTTATGAGGATAAAATTTTTCTAATTGAGGTTGAAAAAATAAAACCTAACCCATTTCAACCGCGTCAAGAATTTAACCAGGAAAGACTGCGGGATTTGGCGGATTCTATCAAGCAGTATGGTGTTTTGCAACCTCTCGTGGTAACTCGAAAAGAAGTCGAACGCGATGATGGTAGTCTTTTTACGGAATATGAATTGATTGCTGGAGAGCGTCGTTGGCGAGCTTCTCAATTGGCGGGTCTGCGTCAGGTCCCGGCCGTGATTAGAACGGGGGCTCAGTCAGACAAAGAAAAATTAGAGATGGCGATAATCGAAAATCTTCAGCGCGAAGATTTGAATCCGATTGAACGCGCCCAAGCTTTTTTTCGTTTGGTAAAAGAATTTTCTTTAACTCATGTCGAGGTGGCGAAAAGAGTTGGGCGGAGCCGTGAATATGTTTCAAATACTATCCGAATTTTGAATTTGCCCCAAGAAATGCTTGACGCTTTGGCAACAGGCAAGATTTCTGAGGGTCACACTCGGCCATTATTGATGTTGACTGATCGTCCGGAAGAGCAAGTAACTATTTTTAAAGAGATTATCTTAAAAAAATTAAATGTTCGAGATACGGAATCAATTGCCAGAAGAATTGCTTTTGATAAAGTTAGAAAAGTGGGGACTGTTGTCGAGCCGGAAATTGTCGAACTGGAAGAAAAGTTATCGGAGAAATACGGAAATCGCGTCAAGGTAGAAAAAAGGGAAAAGGGTGGGCGAGTGACAGTGGATTGGTCGTCCGAAGAGGACCTCAAGAGAATCTTAAGAATGATGAACGATTCCGGCCCAAATTCCATCTTAGAAATAAAGGATGAGATGAAATCTTTGTCTGAAGCAGAGGAAGAAGAAATTCAAAATAAAATAAATTCTCAAGATAAGCCTGATGAAGAAGAAAACTTGTATTTTATCAAGAATTTTTCCGTCTGAGGAGTGAGACGGAGGGGTTATTTTTTTTCTTGTCCTTGTTGAAGATGGAGATAATTTTTAATGTGCCTTTTGGCGTCGGTTGTTTTTACAAAATCAAGCCATTTGGCTCGAGGCCCGCTGTTTTTGTTGGTTAAAATTTCAACCATATCGCCATTGGAAAGGGAGGTGTCCAACGTACTCATTTTGCCATTTATTTTTACGCCAGAAGCGTGATTTCCAATATCTGAGTGTATAGAATAAGCAAAATCAATCGGCGAAGCTTGATCTGGCAATTCAACCACTTCGCCCTTTGGCGTGAAAACAAAAATTCGGTCATGCAGAAAATTGTTTTGCAATTCTTTGACCAATTTGGAGTGTTCCGAAGCTTCAATTTCTTGTTGCCAATTGATGAGTTCTTGAATCCAATCAAGATTTTTCGGTTTTTGATTTGTTGCGGTTTTTTTATTGGCTTCTTTGTAGTTAACATGGGAGGCAATACCATATTCCGCTTCATATTGCATTTGCTTGGTCCGGATTTGAATTTCAGCGGTAGTTCCATCTCCGATAAAAACCGTCGTGTGAATACTTTGGTAGCCATTTGGTTTGGGGTTGGCAATATAATCTTTTAATCGTCCTGAAATTGGCCGCCATAACCCATGAACAATGCCAAGAACTTGGTAACATTCTCCTACTGTTTTAACCACAACTCTTAAGGCGGAAATGTCGTATATCTCATCAATATTCATATTTTTACGCAAGAGTTTGGTGTAAAGACTATAAAGATATTTGATGCGATAATCAATCTCAAATTCAGACAAACCTTTTTCAAGAACCGCTTTTTGCAAGACGCGATAAACTTTTTGCAAACGTTTTATAGACTCTTTGCCTTTAGATTTTCTGAGCCCAACAACTTTCTGGTAATCGTTGGGATAAAGATAGGGAAAACTAGCATCTTCCAACATGCCTTTTATGCGCCAAACTCCAAGACGGTTAGCCAATGGTGCGTAGAGCTCGATTGTTTCCAAGGCAATTCGTTTTTGTTTTTCTGGTGGAACATATTGTAGGGTACGAATGTTGTGGAGACGATCGGCCAATCGAATCATAATAACCCGGATATCCTTAGCCATTGCCACAAAAAGCTTTCGCAAGCTTTCACTGTGTCTTTTGGCGCCTTGATATTTTAGTTTACCCAGCTTGGTTACTCCTTCAACTAAAAAAGCGACAGCTTGACCAAATTCTTTTTCCAAATCTTCAAAGTTTACTTCAGTATCCTCAAGCGTGTCATGGAGAAGTCCAGCAGCGATTGTTTCGGCATCCGCTTTAAATTCGGACAAAATTAGCGCGACATTAAAAGGGTGAACGAAGTAAGGTTCGCCAGAGAAACGTTTTTGTCCGCGGTGAGCTTTTTCGGCAAAAACAAAAGCCCTCTCAATCAGATTTCGATCGGAATCAGAAAAATCTTTGGTTGTATCTAAAATCTCCCTTACTTCCATTGAGAGATTTTAGCACGAGCCTAACCGTCGCCCAAATTTGCCAAAAAAGTTTTAAACTGTTCTATTTTTTGAGAAAAAATAAGGATTAATGAAACAATTTTTTATTAATCCTTATTTAATTTGTGGGGATTGTGATTGGGGCAGGTTTTATTGCTACAACGGTCGGGAATTGTTTTTGTTCCTTCCATCATCAGGGCTTCACACATGGGGCAAATTTTGCCAGTCGGTTTGGACTTGATGATGTTTTTACATTTGGGATAATTTGAACAGCCGTAAAAGACTCCGTAACGTCCGCGTTTTTCAATCATTGTGCCGTTTTGGCAAACAGGGCATTTGACTCCGGTGTCGCCCGGTTTCTCGCCGCTTTCCAAAACGGCATC
>Ga0265297_10003761_pt1 | contig 26610 bp, 18 predicted proteins | sample Munlanlwell13791_FD_192502 | JGI IMG/M metagenome (GOLD analysis project Ga0265297, IMG submission 192502) | Leachate microbial communities from a municipal landfill in Southern Ontario, Canada - Leachate well 137-91 | ecosystem: Engineered > Solid waste > Landfill > Unclassified | place...
CGTTTTCGCCATATTTTTAGGAGGAATGGTTAAAGGCCTGCTGGACATGTTGGCTAAACGAAGAAAAATGAATGAGGCGCAAGGTGTGAGAATCGAAAATATAGGAGTATTGCTTGCAGCGGGATTTATTGCGGGAGAGGCGCTTATTGGGCTTCTCTTCGCAGGATTTGCCTTTGCCGACATAGAGTTATTATCCATTTTCAAAAATCCCCCGTTTTCTATCAGCACCGTAGTACTTGTTCTGGTTGCACTTGCCCTGATCTTTGTTCCATTAAGGAATGCTGGAAAAGCGGATGAACCGGCTCCACCATCAGCAGGCGGACATTAGTCAGGATCAGTAATGAAACGAAAAGGATACTTTGAACGCAGACGAATTCTGAAGTCCTCCAATTACCTTGATCTGACACCGGTTCAGGTATATGGATCCGAGGAGGAAAACGGATTGGTGGTCATACTGATCCCGAAATTTACAAATGTATTCCTGAAGCAAGCCATAGGGCCGTATCTGAAAAAACCCTTCATCCGATTAAAACTGGATGAACTGGGTTCGGAAACATGGAAACTTATTAATGGTGTCCACAAGGTGGATGACATTTGTAAACGGCTTACGGAAATTTTCGGAGACCGGATTCAACCGGTTCAGGAAAGAACCACCAAGTTTCTGACAAAGTTGTATCATAATGATTTTATAACATTTAAAGATATTTTAAAGGAGAATTGACAATGACAAAAAAATTGGAAAAACTTAAACCCCATCTGCTATGGGAGATATTTGAAGAGATATGCGCCATCCCGCATCCATCAGGACGTGAGGAAGGTGTCAGGGAATATTTGATTGAAAAAGCGAAAACGCACAAACTGTCCTATCAGGTGGATGAAGTGGGCAATCTGCTGATCCGAAAAGAAGCCAGTCCGGGTTTTGAAAACAGGCAAGGCGTCATCCTGCAAGGACATATTGATATGGTTCCTCAGAAAAACAGCGATAAAGCCCATGATTTTGAAAAAGATCCCATTGATGCCTATATTGATGGCGAATGGGTGACGGCAAACGGTACTACTCTGGGTGCCGACAATGGAATAGGTGTGGCTGCTGCCATGACCGTATTATTGTCGGATAACTTGGTGCATGGTCCGCTGGAAGCCATATTCACCATTGATGAAGAAACGGGAATGACCGGAGCTTTTGGTCTGAAACCCGGATTTATGAAAGGCGATATTATGCTCAACCTGGATTCGGAAGATGAAGGGGAATTATACATCGGCTGTGCAGGCGGTATTAATGGAAATTTCAACTTCAATTATAAGGAAGAAGCCGTTCCTGCCGGACATGTCGCTTATGATATCAAGATCACCGGACTTAAAGGCGGCCACTCCGGATTGGATATCAATCTGGGCAGAGGAAATGCCAATAAAATTCTGTTCCGTTATCTGAGCCATGCTTCCTCCAAACATGGTGTTCGCTTGGCCTCCGTCAACGGAGGGAGCCTGCGCAATGCCATACCACGTGAAGCTTTTGCTAGCATAATCCTCCCGGCTGCAAATGAAGACGCTTTTCACAAGTGCCTGAAGGATTATATCGCAACCATTTCAGCAGAATTGTCCAGAACAGAACCCGAACTGAAGATGGAAGCCGTCAAGGGAATCCTGCCGAATAGCATTATTGATAAAGAAACGGAAGGAAAAATTATACGTGCCGTTTATGCTTGTCCAAACGGGGTGATCCGTATGAGCGATAGTATGCCGGGCTTGGTGGAAACATCAACAAACCTGGCTATAGTGAAGTCGGAAAAAGGAAAAGTGAATGTCATGTGTCTGCTGAGAAGCTCGGTGGATAGTGCCAAGGACGATTTGCAGCATATGATGGCATCCGTTTTTGAACTGGCAGGAGCTACAATCGAATTCAGCGGAGCCTATCCCGGTTGGAAACCCAATCCGGATTCAGCAATTCTGACCACCATGAAAGGAGTTTATAACATGCATTATGGCAAAGTTCCCGATATCAAAGCCATTCACGCAGGACTTGAATGCGGTTTGATTGGCGGAGTTTATCCGAAGCTGGATATGATCTCCTTCGGACCGACTATCCGGTTTCCGCATTCCCCGGACGAAAAAGTACATATCGAAAGCGTGGACAAATTCTGGACTTTCCTCGTTGAAACATTGAAGAACATCCCTGTCCGGAAATAGTAATATTTGGCGGGGCTTAATTGCTCCGCCTTTTTTTCCCTGCACAATGCCATCTGATACAAAATCTGATACAAAAAAAACGGCACTAGGCATCATGTCGGGTACATCGCTCGATGGCCTGGATATGGTGATTTGTACTTTTTGGAAACAAAAGGATAAATGGCAGTACAGGATTGAAAAAGCCACTACAATTGCGTATTCCGGAGAATGGAGAATAAAACTGCACAATGCCTTCCATGCCGGTGCGTATGAAATTACCCTCCTTGACCGGGAGTACGGCAGGTGGATCGGAAGGCAAGCCGCACAATTCATGAAAGGGATTAAGGTGGATTTTATTGCCTCACATGGCCATACTGTTTTTCACCGCCCCGATCAAAAATGCACCCTGCAAATTGGTCATGCTGCTGCAATAGTGGCCGAAACAGGCCTGCCGGTGGTCAGCGATTTTCGTTCCCTGGATGTGGCACTCGGAGGTCAGGGAGCTCCTTTGGTGCCGGTGGGCGATGAATTGCTTTTTTCCGGCTATGATTATTGCCTGAATCTTGGGGGTTTTGCAAACATTTCATGCCGTAAAAATGAGCAAAGAACAGCCTGGGATATTTGTCCGGTCAATATAATTCTGAACAAACTTGCTCCTCCATTTGATAAAGACGGGCGATTGGGGAAAAAAGGTGAATGTTACCTGCCCTTGCGTGAGGAACTTGATGCACTGGAATTTTATCAGCGTACCCCTCCGAAAAGTCTTGGCCGCGAATGGCTGGAAAATATCTTTGAAAAAATCCTGGAAACATACCCGCTTTCGCTGGAAGATAAACTGAGCACCCTTTACGACCACATCGCACATCAAATAACAAAATCCATTGATCCTCCCGGAAATGTGCTGGTAACGGGAGGAGGAGCATGGAATACGTTTCTTTTGGAAAAACTGAAGAGTAAAAGCAATTCTACTTTTATCCTCCCTGACGAAATAACCGTAAATTTCAAGGAGGCTCTTGTTTTTGCTTTTCTCGGCCTTTTACGTATAAACTCAGAAACAAATTGCCTGGCATCGGTAACAGGAGCATCAAGAGATTCCTCATCCGGAACCATTACCCATTTATAAAGCACATTTCTTGTCCACACTCATTGCAAACGAGCGTACCGCAAAGCGAACATGCGAATATCGAACAAGCGAAGTATGAATTCAGAGTTAAGAGGTTTGAAGTAAGAAGTGTGCTTTTCGTTTCAATCCTTAATTCAAACATTTCGCACTTCGAACTCTTTTCGCCCGAATTATAAAGATGAAGTTAAATAGTTAAAGATTCTGCTGCAAAGATAAAAAGCTTCTTCAAACAACACAAAAACTTAATCAACGACATCGTTGGTGGACTTTTCTTGGTCGTTGGTGAACTTTTCGTGGTCGTTGGTGAACTTTTCATGGTCGTTGGAGAGGTTTTCATGGTCGTTGGAGAAGTTTGCAAGCTTTTGGGAAATGATGTTGCCTCGTTTACCTCTCCTATGGTCATTTCGAACGGCAGTGAGAAATCTTAAGCCAATATCCTGACTGCATATACCCATTGCATCTTCAACAATAAAGGGCTTGCGAGCTTGTTGTTCAGCAAAATCATGGGCAATGTTGCAGTTTATTATATAAATATGACTGGATAAAATCCACTGAAAAAATATTTTATTGAAATTTATTTGAATTTTTCGATTACCTTTGTAAATATAAAGGTACTAATGCACATATTTTCAAAAAACATTTTAATAATCTCTAATTTGAATTAATATGAGTAATATTCTAAAAACTTATGTAATTATGCAGGTACTGCTTTTGTCATCTGTTGTGGGATATGCACAAACCTATATTGCAGGTGGTAGTATTTATACAACTTCATGGAATAGCATAAATAATCCATACATTGTGCAAGGTGATATTGAAATACCTGCGAATAACACTTTGACGATAAATGCAGGTGTAGTAGTGTATTTTGAGGATGGTTATTCACTAACGGTGACAGGCACATTGTTAGTTGACGGAAGCTCAGGAAATGAGGTATTGCTGACGGCAGATGATACAGATGTAGGATGGAAAGGAATTGACATCTCCAATAATTCAAATAATAATACATTTGAATATTGTATTATCGAATACGTTTTAAAGAATCCTGCAACCTGTACCAATAATTTTGAAGGCTGCGGTGCTGTTTTTCTTTATAATTCTGATAACGTCTCCTTTACACATTGTACATTTCAATACAATGAGGTATGTTATGCAGGAGGAGGCGTCTATGCTGTCAGCAGTGATTTTCAACTAAATAACAGTATAATAGATGAAAATGTAGCTGGTTATTATGGAGGAGGAATATTTTGTTCTACCTCAGCACCCAATATACAATACAATTACATTACCACCAATACGGCAGATTATGGAGGAGGCATCTATATTACCGATGGATCAGAACCTGCAATTCAATATAACTATATAAACAACTACAATACTGCAAATAATAATGGAGGGGGCATATTTTGTTATGATAGTGATCCTATGATATTAGAAAATTACATTGATTACAATATTGCTTCCAATGGAGGAGGTTTGTATATTTCAAATAGTACGTTTGATCTTAATAATAATAGTTCAATATCAAATAATCAAGCTGGTAATAATGGGGGAGGTTTATATCTTGATAATATGACCGGACAGATACAGGAACCAAATATCAGCTATAATAATGCTGAAAATAACGGAGGCGGAATCTATATGGAAAGTTGTTCGCTTCAGGTGTACAACTCAGAGATTAAATATAATACGGCAGATAATGACGGAGGAGGGATTTATATAACAGATATGCCTGCATATCCCTATGGTGTAATCAGTTCTTCCCTGCATCATAATATAGCAGATAATGATGATGATGGTGAGGGAGATGGCGGAGGAATATTTATTGATGGCGGAGAACCTTATATATCAAATAATGAAATTGAACACAATGAGAGCTGCAATGGAAGTGGCATTGCATTGACCAACGAAACTGAAACCTGGGTTTACAGAAATACAATACAAAACAACGATGCGAAGGTAAATGGAGGCGGGATATACTGCATTAATTCAACACCGGAAATAAGTTATAATGGCTATACCGGAGGTATGATTGCATATAATCATGCATTAAATGATGGAGGAGGAGTATATTCGTTGAATTCTGATCCCATTTTTACCGGAAATCATTTGATCGGGAATGCAGCTGATTACGATGAAGATGATGATGGAAATGGTGGTGGATTATATTATGAATGGAATACTTCACCATCAGGTTCATTAGATTCAATTATTCTGAATGAATTCAGGACAAACACAGCATATAATGGAGGTGGGGTATATTTAAAATCTGATCCTGGTGATATGACTGAGGTATATCAATTTCTTAACAACCTGGTCGTTGAAAATACAGTCGAAAATGATGGAGGTGGAATGTATTTTTATCAAATTTGGGAGGATAACCTTACCCCTATATCACCACAAATCAACAGCAATACAATAGCTTACAATACAGCTACAAATGGGTATGGTGGAGGTTTAGCATCTTACAACAATCCTAATCCAAGCCTCTTTTGGTTTAATAACAACCTGATTTATTACAATACACCAAATTCTGGTGATGCAAATCTTTCAACATATACATCAACAGATGACTATTTGTTTTTTAAACATTGCAACATTAAGACTTCTAATTCTGGAGTAAATTTAAGTAGTGTTAATGGTTGTTTTGATTCGATTCCGGTTTTTTACAACCAAAGTAATGGTGATTATCATTTAAAATGGTACCCAACCCGTTCACCATCCCTTGACCAGGGTGATGCAAATCTTAAAAAGACCAGTATTGACCTTGATAATAATAATAGGGTGCTTTTTTATAATATTGACTTAGGTTGTTACGAACACGATCATACGAACTACCTGATTTATTTTGATGAAGAGCTAGTAAAACAAATCAACATTACTGAAAATCCTGAAGAAATTCAAGAAACGAAAGAATTTAGTTTTACTAGTTTTCCAAATCCCATTAAAAATCATTTGACAATCTTGTTACGATTAAACATTGATGAATACGTAAGAATTTCCGTTTTTGATTTGCATGGAAGAACCATATGGAACAAGGAAGACTATTTTACAAAGGGTAATTATGAAATAATATGGGATAGAGATAATAATGCAGAAGGGCTTTATTTATTAAGAATATTATGCGGTAATAATATAAGTACGACAAAACTTATAATAAAGTAAGGATGTTAAATAAGTGGCAAAGAATTAATCAGAAGAAAATGTATTTCATAGCCTGGCAATGAAAATCCTGACAAAGATATTATTTTTATTGTTTTTTCCAGTTGTGTTTTTGTATTCCCAAAATGAAGCCCGTTATTGGTATTTTAGAGGTAGTTTAGATTTTGGAGTAGATGGTCAAGATCCAACAAAAATTTCCATTCCTACAATGTCTGTTAATTATGCGTGTGGTACAATCTCAGATAAAAATGGGAATTTGCTTTTTTATTGCAATAATAATTATGTATATAACAGAAACCATCAAAAAATAAAAAATTGCGGAATAATGTGGGGAAGTACATTTGCTACACAAGGAGCTATGATACTTCCGCATCCGGGTGATACAAATATATATTATATTATTACTGCAGCACCGGAGCCACAGTGGGGCTTACGTTATCACATAGTTGATAAAAGAGGAGATAATGGTTTAGGAGAAATGATCAGTAGAAACAATCTTCTCAGAAATTCAAATCCATGCGGAAAAGTTACAGCTATCCGTCATTCCGATAATTCATCAATTTGGGTTATTTCTCATTCCAAATATGCAGATACCTTTTACAGTTTTTTAATTACAAAAAGTGGAATAAATCCAAATCCTGTAATGAGTCTTGTCGGTCATCAATATAATGCTGCAAGTACAACAAATCCATCTAATATTGGAGGAATGCTAAAAATATCACCTGACAACACCAAGTTAGTTGCCACCAGCGAAAATTGGGGGTTTGAAATTTTTGATTTTGATAATAAGACGGGGATTATTTCCAATCCAATATCCATAAATGATAAAGTGAGTTATCTAGGAGCAGAATTTTCTCCTAATGGTAATTTTCTATATCTTACTACATCTTCAGGAGGGGGATATAAAGATTCACTTTTTCAATTTGATGTTTCAGTTTATGACAGACAAATAATTGTTGGTTCAAAGTTTTTCTTAGCGACTGCACGAACCACTGGTTATAATGATTTTTTTTCAGCACTTCAATTAGGTATTAATGGGAAGATTTACGGGACTTTCGGAGAGTATTTAACTATAATAAATAATCCAAATGAGAAAGGTTCTTTTTGTAATTTTGTTTTAAAAGGACTTCAATCTTTTACGAATGTTGGTTATGGACTCCCCGACTTCCTTCAATCCTACTTTTTTAAACCAGATTTCCAAGCGGAGTCACTTTGTTGGGGCGATACTACGTTTTTCTCCATCACTAATACAAGTAAAATTGATTCAGTTTTCTGGTGCTTCGGAGATACCACAGCAAGCAGCAATAACTATTCAAAATTGCTCAGTCCCAAGCATATATTTTCAGATACAGGGCTGTATAATGTAAGCGTGGTTTACTGGCATGAGGGAGGTGAAGCAGATACTTTTAAAAGAGATATACTTATCAGTCCTTATCCTTCAGCTGCTTTCACGGTTAATGAGGTACATCAATGTTTCAAGGAAAATAATTTTGTTTTCCGGGATACTACCCACATCCTTTCGGGAGGTTTTTCGTGGGAGTGGAATTTCGGTGATAATAGCAAAAGCTACGCACAGCACCCCAGTAAAAAGTACACCAAAGCCGATAGCTTTGAGGTTAGCCTTACGGTCTTAAGCGATTACGGCTGCGAAAGCAAGGCATCAAAGAAGGTTTATGTATATCCTTCTCCACAAGCCTTATTCACCCTCAACGATTCCATACAATGCGAAAACGATCAATATTTCCTTTTCACCGATACCTCCACCATCACAGGCGACAGCATAGCAAAAAACATCTGGATTCAAGGAACTGATACAATCCGCAATCAACAATCCGCAATCCGCAATAACCTGAAACATGGAAAGTGGAACCTGGAACTGATAATAACTACCACAAACGGCTGCCAAGATACTGCTGTCAGGCAAATAACCGTTCACCCAAGCCCCACAGCACTTTTTACAATCAACGATTCTGTCCAATGCGAAAACGAACAGCTTTTTGAATTCGCAAATAATTCAAGCGTAACAGGTGACAGTATTTCAGATTTACTTTGGATCATCGGAACCGACACAATCCGCAATCAACAATCCGCAATCCGCAATAAGCAGAAGCCTGGAACATGGAACCTGGAACTCATTGTTACAACCACTAACCTTTGTTCTGATACCGCCCTCCATCAAATCACCGTTTTTCCATCACCAAAAGCTGATTTCATCATCAACGATTCCGTTCAATGCGAAAACCAACAGCTCTTTAAATTCACGAATACTTCAACGGTCGCAGGAGACAGTATCTCCAACTTACTTTGGATCTTAGGAGCAGACACAATCCGCAATCAACAATCCGCAATCCGAAATAACCTGAAACCCGGAACATGTAACCTGGAACTGATTGTCACAACCACGAACCTTTGCTCCGACACCGCCCTCCGCCAAATCACCGTTTTTCCTTCACCAAAGGCCGGTTTCAGCATTAACGATTCCGTTCAATGCGAAAACGTACAGCTTTTTGAATTTACCAATACATCAACGGTAAAAGGAGACAGCATCTCCGATTTACTCTGGATCACCGGAACAGACTCAATCCGCAATCAACAATCACCAATCCGAAATGATTTGGAACCTGGAACATGGAACATGGAACTGATTGTCACTACCACCAACCTTTGCTCAGATACCGCTCTTCGCCAAATCACGGTGCATCCAAGTCCCAAAGCCGATTTCAGCATCAACGATACTGCCCAATGCGAAAACGAGCAGCTTTTTGAATTCACCAATACCTCAACCGTTGCAGGTGACAGTATTTCCGACTTACTCTGGATCATAGGAACCGACTCAATCCGCAATCAACAATCCGCAATCCGCAATAACATGGAGCCAGGAGCCAGAAGCCAGAAGCTCATCGTCACTACCACCAACCTATGCTCTGACACTACCCTCAAACAAATCATCGTTTTCCCCGCTCCCCGTGCCTCCTTCTCCCTCAACGATTCTGCCCAATGCCTCAAAGGCAACCGCTTTGAGTTTACCAACACGTCCACTATACTTGCCGGAACCATGAACCACCAATGGATCTTCGGAGACAATGCCGATACTATTACATCAACAAATCCGGTCAATACATACGATACATGGCAGAAATACGAAGTGCAGCTAATCGTCAGCAGCGACCACAACTGTACAGATACTTTCCGTAAAAGCACTTACGTGTTTCCCATGCCTTTGGCCGCCTTCATTTATCTGAACAACTGCCTCGAAGATACCATGTATTTCTATGATAAAAGCAGTATTGACAGCGGAAATATCGCCCAGTGGCTATGGGACTTTAAGAACGGCAACCAAAGCACCCTGCAAAATCCCTGGCAGATATACAGCGACAGCGGACAAAAAGCCGTCACCTTAGTCAGCACCAGTGATTTCGGCTGCTCCTCCGATACCACCCGCTATTTCTTTATCGAAGCACATGTCACAGAACCTGTATTAGAAAGAGCCACCATTGAAAACAATGAAACTGTATTGGTAGAATGGCTACCTCCCAGATTAGGCAATCCCATGACGTATCATCTGGAAAGATCAATTGACGGAGCAAACTGGCAGCATATCAAAGACGAAAACCGCAACACCTTCAGCTACCTCGATCCGCAAGCGAAGTTCAGCGAACGACCTTACTATTACCGCATCAATGCCACCGACAGTTGCGAATACACAAGCGATTATTCCAACATCGGCAAGACCATACACCTCACCGCAGATACCAGCGACCTTTTCCCCGTCCTCATCTGGACACCTTATGAGTTTTGGGTTGAAGGAGTTGTGAGTTATGAGTTGCAAGTTAAGGGATGGGGTGACTTTCAAACGGTCATCGAAATTCCTCAATCCGCAATCCCCAATCCGCAATCCGAAATCTCACAAATGGATTCTTTCTTCGCCATCACCGGCAAAGACTACTGCTACCGTGTCATCGCCTACCGCACAGGCGACAGCCTGCAATCCATATCAAACGAAGTATGCATACTCACCGCATTCCGTCTCTTTGTACCAAACGCCTTCACCCCTAATAATGATGGCATCAACGATGTTTTTATGCCTGCAGGTATCTACATCAAAGAATATCAAATGCAGATATACAGCCGCTGGGGAGAAAAACTCTTCGAATCATCCGATATTCATCAGGGTTGGGATGGTAAATTCAAGGAGGAATACTGCCCGGCAGGGGTGTATTACTACCAGATGATGGTTAAAACAGCGGAAGGGAAGAACAAGACCATTTCGGGGAGTGTGCATCTGCTGAGATAGGGAATATCGAATAGTGAACAAGCGAACAATTGAAGTATGAATTCAGAGTTCAGATTTTTGAAGTAAGAAACGTGCTTTTCGTTTCAATCCTTAATTCAAACATTTCGCACTTCGAACTCCGCATTCCGCATTTAAAAGGTTTCCTGTAATATAATTTTAAAAATCCAGTTATTACAAATAAATTTATTAGATTTGTCGTTAGTAATCACTTTTAATAAAACATCTCTAACTTTAATTGTATGAAAAATTTTCATGGCTTTTTCTCCTTGAAAACAGCATTCCTGTTGTTTTTATTAGTCTCATCTTCATTATCCCTGACGGCACAGGACAGCCTTTTAAACATCCTTTCCGATGAATTGATGCGGGAAATGAATGAATTTAAAAAGTTGCCTCAACCTCCATATTATATCTCCTACAGGGTGGATGATGAACATGAAATTCAGATGGAGGCTTCTCTTGGTGTGTTGGTCAGCTCCACGGACAAGCATAGCCGTAGCCTTAGAACACAGGTAAGGATGGGCAGTTACAAATTGGACAATACCCATGAACTGCGCAGCTCATCCTATGATTATTCCTACAACAGGGAAATAAATCTTCCTGTTGAAAATCAGGCTGATGCTATTCGGCAGGCACTTTGGAAATCCACCGATGATGAATATAAAAAAGCAGTGGTCAATTTCGGGAAAGTCGAAGGGAACGTGGCTGTTATGATTGAAGAAGAAGACAGGAGTGATGATTTTTCTTCTGAAATAGCCGAAGTCTTTTATGAACCTCCTGTTGATCCATCGGCTGTAGCCATGTCCGCTTCTGCATGGGAGGATAAACTTGTTGCATTTTCTGCACTTTTCCTCGAGAATAAGGATATTTATTTGGGCAAAGCGACCATGGTTTTTCAGGTGATCAGGCGTTATTTCGTGTCATCCGAAGGAGCTAAAATTGTCCAGAATCTCACTTATACCCGGCTTTTTATCCAGGGAGAAGTGAAAGCAGATGATGGAATGACATTGCCATTATATCTCAGTTATTTTGCTTTTGAGCCGCAATATCTTCCTGCTGATGAGAAAATCAGGGAAGATATCCGGAAAATGATTGAAAAGTTGTCGCTGTTGCGAAAAGCACCCGTTGTTGAACCTTATACGGGTCCGGCTATACTCTCCGGTGAAGCTGCAGGCGTTTTTTTCCATGAAATCTTTGGACACCGGGTAGAAGGACATCGTCAGAAAAGTGAATACGAAGGCCAGACCTTTAAAAAGAAAGTGAATCAAAAGGTGATCAGTGAAGATATTTCCGTTTATTTTGACCCCCAGCTGCGCAATTACAAAGGCTATGACCTGAACGGATACTACAAATTCGATGACGAAGGGGTAAAAGGCCAAAAAGTAGATGTTATTATTTCAGGGACATTAAAGGAATTCCTGATGTCAAGATCTCCGATAGCCGGATTTTCGAAATCGAACGGACACGGCAGAGCTGCTGATCAGTATCATCCGGTAAGCCGTCAGTCCAATATGATCATTACGGTTTCAAAAAATTATTCAACAGCCGACCTGAGAAAAATGTTGATTGATGAATGTGTAAAACAGAAACTGGAATACGGTTACTTGTTTGAAGAAGTAAGAGGAGGATTTACCATGACCGGCAGATTTATGCCCAATTCATTTAATGTTATCCCTTTGCTTGTTTACAGGATTTATGTGGATGGCCGTCCGGATGAGATCGTCAGGGGAGTTGACCTGGTAGGCACCCCCTTGTCCATGTTTTCTCAGATAAAAACCGGTGGAGGCGATTTGGGGCTTTTTACAGGCTATTGCGGAGCTGAATCCGGTTCAGTACCGGTAAGCTCGGTTTCCCCAGCCGTTTTTGTTAAACAGATTGAAATGCAAAAGAAATCAAAAGATCAGACCCGGCCTTTTATTTTGCCCAGACCTGAAAAAGAACAAAACAAAACATTCTGAACCTTTAAAAACCAAAGCAATGATAAGAAATACAATGATATTAACATTTGTCCTGGTAATAACGGTACATGTATCAATTGCACAGGAGGGAGATCGTGATCCTGTTTTAAATGCCATGAAAGATGAACTTAGCCGTAATATGGAAAGTTTACGTTTGGAAGGTATTGAAAATCCCTTTTATATAAGCTATCTTGTGCTGACAGGGAAATCGTATAACATACAGGCGTCACTCGGAAGTATTGTCAAATCAACGGTACAAACACCCGGAAATGGATCAGTTAAAGTACTGGTTGGAGATTACCATTTGAATAATACGAATTTTAAAGGTGCCATGTGGGAATGGAGCAATGTGGACTATCCCGAATTTCCTCTTTCTCCCGATTATCTCGGTTACAGGTACGAATTATGGAAAATAACCGACCAAACGTACAAAGAAAGCGGAGAAAATCTGGTAAAGAAAAAAACAGCCATGAAACAACAACTGCTTTCTGCGCAGGATACGGTTCCTGACGATTATTTGAAAGGCAGTGCGGTGGACAGGTACATTATAAAAAATGTACCTCAGTTTGACCAAAAAGATTTTGAGCATAAAATCCGGGCAGTTTCAACCGTATTTCTGGAATATAAAGACCTGGTTGAATCCAAAGTACGATTTGTCTATTATCCGCTGCAGGTGTATTTTACCGACTCCGAAGGGAGTGAAAGTTCTTTTCCTTTGCATTATATGGTCATGAGGGTGTCGGCTACCGCCATTGCAGAGGATGGAGAAAAAATATATGATGAAATGGATTTCTATTGGCAGGATCCGGAGAAAGTTCCTGCTTTGGAAAGCATAAAAAAAGAAGTTTCGGAATTTGCAGCAAACCTGCTTGCAAATGCGAATGCTACAGCCCTTGATGAAGATTATTACGGGCCTGTGTTAATTGAAGGTGAAGCTGCTGCCGAAGTATTCACCACCAAATTTTTTAGTTCTAAAAAAGGATTTTACGCCAATCGTGTTCCTGTTTGTATTGATGAGAGCACTAAAAAGGAATTGGCAAATTCTTTCAAATCCCTGGAAATGAAAATCGGGAGAAGAATATTGCCCACTACCTTTACAGTAACTGCACGCCCTGAACTGACCGACTGGAATGGATTTTTTCTGGCCGGCCATTACCCGCTTGATGCCCAGGGTGTCATTCCCAAAGAAGTCACACTTGTTGAAAATGGTATTGTGAAACAGGTGTTAACGGACAGGACACCCACATTAAATTCTCCGGAAAGCACCGGAAACTCAAGGATTGTTTTTAATTCATCATCATTGGTACAAAAAGCACCGGGCGTAATTCATGTCCAGAATTCGAAGGGAATAAACAACAAGAAGCTGAAAGCTGAATTATTGAAAGCAGCCAAAAAGGAAGGTTTGTCGTACGCGCTGATCATTCGGAAGACGGTTAAAGATGATAACAGCAACAGCTATTATTCGGAAGATGAAGGTTCCAAACTGAATCTGAAAGCCCTTAATATCTATAAAGTGGATGTGGCTAGCGGTACAGAAACACTGATAAGGTCAGCGGAATTACAGGACATTTCATTTTCCTCATTTAAAAATGTCTCCTTCACTTCCTCGAAGGAGTTTGCCTGCAATACCGTTCTGTACGATCAATATAAAAAATATTATGACAGTCCATTAACCGGAGTTCCGGTAAGTATAATTCTTCCGTATGCTTTTTTATTCGGGGAACTGGAAATAGTGAAAAAAGACATGAGCGGAACGGCCATTCCTCCCGTGGTGACCAATCCTCTTAAGAAATAACAGCTCCGGCATTATTCGCGGATGCTTTACTGAAGATTCCTAATCCGGTAAAAGTGATCAGTCCGTTCAGTATGATCAGTTCATAACCGAACTTGTATCCGTTAAAAAGTACTGGCGAAAAATAATTAATGACATAACATATTAAAGGAGCAAGGATGACCACCAAAGGGATCTCCCAACCATCCTTTAATTGCCTTTTTGTCAGCAAGCCAAAGGAAAACAAACCGAGAAGAGGCCCGTAGGTATAGCCTGCAACGATAAAAATGGCGTCAATGACACTGGTGCTATTGAGTGCCCGAAACCCCATAATCACTAAAAAAAGAACAAAGGCATATCCGATATGTACTCTTTTTCTGATTTTTATTTTTTGGGATTCATTATCCAGTTTTTGAATACCAAGGATGTCAACGCTAAAAGAGGTGGTAAGTGCAGTCAATGCAGAATCTGCGGAAGAATAAGCCGCGGCAATGATGCCGATGATAAAACACAAACCTAAAAACGGGCTGAGATATCCTCCAGTTGCAATCATGGGATACAAGTCGTCTGATTTTGCGGGGATCACAATTCCCGTGCTGTTTGCGTAAAGGTAAAGTATAGTTCCCAAAGAAAGAAAAAGGATATTGACAGGAATGAGTGTGAGGCTGAACCAGAACATGTTTTTCTGTGCATCCCGGAGCGACCGGCAACTCAGGTTTTTCTGCATTTGATCCTGGTCAAGTCCCGTCATTGTCATGGCAATAAAGGCACCGCCCAGAAAATGTTTCCAGAAAAAATGTTTTTCTGTCCAGTTATCGAAAAAGAACACTTTGGAGTAATCGCTTTTAACAACAGCCTTGACAATTGCAGGGAAATTCATGTTCATGCTTTTCCCGATCAGAAGAAGGGTAAGAACTACGGCAACAAGGAAAAAAGTAGTCTGGAGGGAATCCGTCCAGATGACTGTTTTGATCCCTCCTTTGTAGGTGATCAGCCAAATGATGAAAATGGTGATCAGAACAGTCAGGGTAAAACTAATATTCCATTTTTGAAGAATAGTGATATATAATACGATGGCCATTAAATACAAACGTGCTGCAGAGCCAAAAGTGCGTGAAATAAGGAACACCCAAACGCCTGTTTTATAGGACCATTTCCCGAACCTTTCCTCCAGATAGGTATAAATGGACGTCAGATTCATGCGATAATACACGGGCATAAGGACAGAAAGAATGACCATATATCCCAGGAAATATCCCAGCACCATCTGTAAATAGGAAAACTGACTGGTGCCGACCCATCCGGGTACAGAAACAAAGGTCACTCCCGAAATGGAAGTGCCTATCATGGCATAAGCCACCACAAACCAGGGACTTTTACGGTTTCCTCTGAAAAAAGTCTCGTTATCCGCTTTCTTCCCTGTAATCCATGAAATAATAATCAGGAGGGCAAAATAAATCAGGATAGTGATTAACAGTATTACAGGTGACATGCCGTTAATTTTTAGTGTTCAAAAATATGCATATACGCTTGATTAGAAATCTCTGCATAAATAGTTTTTCTATGGATACTATTTATTCGGCTCCTTGCGTAATAAAAAGCATTTACTACAACCGTTTAATGAATTTGGATTAATTTTGATCCATATATAATGTTTGATTTTTATTGATCATGATCATCAAGCCTGGCTATCGAAAGCTTTTTTCCATCACTTTAAAAATGTTGGTTTTTGGGGCTACCTTGTGGTATCTTTATGAGAAAGTCCTTATTAATCAAGCATTTTCAGGTTTTCGGCCCTTTGTAAAAACACTTGGTTTTCAAAGTGTGCTCATTATTATTTTAGTTGTATTCCTAATGTTTATTAATTGGGGAATAGAGACGCAAAAATGGAGAATGCTAATAGGGAAATTCGAGAAAATTTCTTTCTGGCGTGCTTACAGGGCTGTTTGGAGTGGCATAACGATCAATAACTGGATTCCAAACCGGATGGGAGAATTTGCCGGCAGGATTCTTTATATCTCCGCTGAAAATCAACCTAAATCGGTTATTGCTACCTTCATCAGTTCCTTTGCCCAGATGACTAGCACAATAATCATTGGCTTACCTGCTTTAATAATCCATTTTCACAAAACAAGCCAGCCTTTGTGGAGCATCCTCTCTTTGTTGATAATAGCTTTGTTCATCCTGATTTATTTTAATAATGTTTTTTTTCATAAAACAATCAAATACGTAAGGATACCTTTATGGATAAGCCGGCATACTGAAATTCTTGAAACATATAAAAAAGAAGATCTGGCGATAATACTCCTGATGGCTTTATTGCGCTTTAGCGTTTATATCTTCCAATATTACCTCTTATTTCAGGTTTTTAACATCATTCTTCCTGTCCGGGTTGTCCTTCCTTCTTTAGCATCCATCTTTTTTATTCAAACTTTTATACCTGCCATCACGTTGACCGAAATCGGAATTCGGGGTGCAGTCATTCTTTATGTTTTTAATCCTGTACAGAATGAGGTGCTACCCTTACTTTCTGCAGCCTGGTCCTTGTGGTTGATCAACATCATTATTCCTTCTGTTTTCGGAGCCTTTTTTATCCTTTTCAAGAAGCGAAACAAGACAGCGCTATGATTTTTTGGATATCCCTCATTCTGACACTTTCCTATATTATTTTGGTTTTGTGGTATATCCGTGGCTGGGTAAAGCTTAAAGAGGACCATGACTGTTCGGAGCAAAAACAAAGTCAGGAGATGACCATTATAATCCCTGTCCGGAATGAAGCTGCAAGTATTGAAAACACCATACGAGACCTGGCATCACAGGATTATTGTCCTGAAAAATTTGAAATATTGATCGTAAATGACCAATCTGACGACCGGACTGCTGAAATTGCAGCAGCGTTGATGCAGCAAATGAATATGCCGAATTGCAGACTATTATGCATGCCAAAAGAAGCCGGTCAGGGTAAAAAAGCAGCCATAAGTTACGGAGTGGAAAACGCATCTTATGAATGGATCATCACTACCGATGCCGATTGCAGGCGCGGTAAAAAATGGTTGTCGTCCATTGCTGATTTTCTTCAATGTAATGATGGTGTTATGATTTCATGCCCGGTGTTATTCGAAAATGAAAAAACGGCTTTTGCAAAAATGCAATCTCTGGAGTTTTTATCCCTGATTGGTATTGGGGCCGCTTCCATTGCAAATCGCAGGCCCACCATGTGTAACGGGGCGAATCTGGTTTTTTCAAAAGCAGCATTTTATAAAGTGGGCGGCTATGAAGGATCGGCACATATTGCCTCTGGTGATGATGAGTTTTTAATGCATAAAATGGCAAAACAGTTTCCCGGAAAAATTCTATTTTTGAAAAATACGGATGCAACTGTATATTCTGAAGCCATGCCGGATGTGAAGTCATTCCTGAACCAGCGAAAACGCTGGGTTTCCAAAAGCACGAAATATAAAAATCCGATAGAAAGCCTGATGGCCTTGTTGGTATGGCTGATGCATCTTTTCCTGATGATCAACCTGCTGATTGCCCCTTTTCGTATAGACCACCTTTACCTGTTTCTGGCATCCTTCCTCTTGAAGCTGTTTATTGAATTGGGGTTTATAATTCCCCTGAGCCGATTTTTCAGGAAGTCCTCATTTCTTTTATATTACCCATTAGCTGCTTTCCTCTACATTTTTTATGTCAGCATAATTCCTGTTCTTGCACAGTTATCCTCTTATGAATGGAAAGGACGAAAGTTCAATAAGGTGTAAGAAAAGGATGATTAGGGCTTTGGTTCTTCGGGGAAATAAGAAACAGCTTGCACCACTTTTACCGTTTTTAAACGATCGTCACAAATATGAGCTTCAACCGCTTTTCCTTCAAAAACTTTCCATGAAAGCGTTGTGGAGAAAAGAAACAACAGGTCTTCGCTTTCCTTGTTTTGCTGTTTTTCCTTTTTAACCACCAAACGGAACAGGAAGGTATCATTCCTTTTATCCAGTTGTACGGCCTTTTTGGTACCATCAAAGAAACCAGCTTCCACCAAAAAGTTGCCCAGTTTGTTAACCTCTTCCTCGCTTACACTCCGGGTATAATAGAGAACGCCTTCGTTAAAATCCAAATGATTTCCATAGCGGGAACAGGAAAGGAAAAGAAATAAAACAGTCAGGTATAATATCGTTTTCTTAATCATCATTTTCATGCTTTTTATGAAAACAAAGTTCGTAAAAAACCGTGGATATGTATCAGAACGGTAAAGTATTCAAAAAACTTCAAGCAAATATGCTTTTTATGTATTGTAAAAAAATAAAATTTGATCTTAGCGCATGGATCAATGAACAAATATAGAGTAAAAAAATTAGAATAAGTTTTATTTTATTCCTAATTTTGATTTTCAGTTTGATAGAAGCACATTTGATGTTTAACTCAATAGATCATAAAATTGTAAATTAAAATAAGATGGAACCTCTATTTTTTATTGCTCTGGCGTTGGTTTTGGGTGCAGCTACCCGTCATTTTATGAAAAACACACCAATTCCCTTTACAGTACTATTGATGACATTTGGTTTAATAATTGGTCTTTTACAGCGGGAAGGCGTATTGAGTTTATTTCATACCCTTGATTCATCAATTCTGTGGGCTGAGAATATTAATCCCCAGGTAATATTATTTGTTTTTCTTCCAATTTTAATTTTTGATGCTGCATTCGCCATGGATGTGCACACATTTAAAAAATCTGTTGGAAACGCAACCATACTTGCATTTCCCGGAATCATTGTTTCCATTTTTCTATCTGCCTTTTTTATTTTTGGAATTGCAGAAACAGGTTTAGGTTTCGGATCATTTAATATGGGGGATAAATTCTGGATTGTAGCTCTCCTTTTTGGTTCCATAATCAGTGCTACCGACCCGGTGGCTGTGGTGGCATTGCTTAAAGAATTGGGGGCAAGTAAAAAATTAGGACATCTTATTGAAGGTGAGTCCATGTTGAATGATGGTACAGCCATTGTGGTGTTTTTCGTCTTTTTTGCACTCTTACCCTTTGGAATTGAAACACATGGAGGCGATCACGGGGCATTGTTCGAGTTACTGAAAGTGTCAATTGGAGGTGTTCTCATGGGTGCTATCATTGCAGGAGCCGTTCTTGTATGGGTCAAAAAGGTGTTCAATGATGCCATGATTGAAATATCTCTCATCATTGCAGCAGCATACCTGACCTTTTATATAAATGAACATTTCATGCATGTTTCTGGTGTTTTGGGTCTTGTTGCTCTTGGTTTGGCTATGGCTAGTGCGGGAAGAACACGGATAAGTGCTGAAGTGCAGCATTTTCTTCATGAATTTTGGGAACTGGCCTCATTTATTGCAAACACCCTGATCTTTGTGATAGTAGGTGTTGTAATTGCCGGTAAGATCAGTATCACTTTTCAAAATCTTGTCTCTCTCCTCCTGCTTTATATCGCAATTCATATTGCCCGTGGCTTGATGATCTTAATGTTTTATCCGGCAATGAAACGGATTGGATATGGCTTGGAAAAAAAGGAATCCATTATTCTATGGTATGGTGGCCTGAGGGGAGGTGTGGCTCTCGCCCTTGCCTTGGTTGTAGCTGGTGAAAAAGCCATCCCTGAAGCAATCAGAAATGATTTTGTTTTCTACATTGCCGGTATAGTGCTTTTAACATTGCTTTTAAATGCCACAACAATTAAATTAATATTGAACAAACTTGGCCTTACTAAAATACCTCCTGTAAAAGTACTTATGTTTTCCAATGTATTCCGGTCGGTCAACAAAGACATGGGCCGTGAACTTGAAATTTTACGTAAAGACCGCTTTATGGGTGGTGCTGACTGGAATTCAGTTAAACAATTTGTATCGGATAAAGAAGAAATCAGTGTTGAAGGAATTGATTTATCAGGCATTGATCCTTTATCCGAATCCAGACGAAGGGCTCTTGAAAAAGAGAAAAAAAGTTATTGGAGTCAGTTTAAAGAAGGACTACTCGGCCCGGTTGCTTATAAGAAATTATCTGACAATATTGAAGAAATCCTGGATAAGGAAGGAAAAATTCCCTTATCACAAAGAGATTATTTGAATGATTTGTGGCAAGCGCCTAAATTTTATTCAAAGCTTCAAACCTTGCCCTTTGTCGGGGGTTGGGCAAGAAGAGCATTAATGGACAGGCTCGCTATCAGTTATGATACGGCCAGAGGCTTTACAATTGCACAACAGGAAGTCACAAAAATGGTCACTGCCATGGATTTTGATTTTAATGAAGATGATGTCAAAGATGAACTTGAACAACAGATGCAGAATGAAATAGTGGAAGAAATAAATGCCAACAGGCTTCGCGGATTAACCTATATCAAGGAAGTTCATGAAGCCTATCCTGAAATCATCAAAGCTATTGAAACCAGGCAAGCCACACGTTCGTTGTTAAATTATGAACGTAATCTGATCCATAAGATTCAAACGGATGGCCGCCTTGAGCCCGCAGAAGCCGAACGTCTGATGGTAGATGTGGAACGAAGAATGAAAAACCTGATGGAATCACCGCTTATATCAAGAATACTTGAACCGCTTGAAGTTCTTGAGCAGGTGAGCTGGCTTAAAAATGTAAAAGTCGAGGTTATTGAGAAGGTCAAGAAAATTGCTACTGAAAAAATACATTTACCGGGTGAACGCCTTATCGGACAAGGAGAATCCGGTGACACGGGAATGGTCGTTATTGCCAAAGGTGCCGTAAAGGTTATGGTTGGTGAAAAACTGATTGACCTGCTGGGATCTGGTCGCGTGATTGGTGAAATGTCGGTACTTGCCGATGTTCCCAGAACAGCTACGGTTGTTGCTGATACTCCGGTTACCGCCCTTTGGTTATCTTCCTCGGATATGCAGACAATCATTAAAGAATGCAGCCAGTTGGAATATAACTTATGGCATATGGCTGCCATGCGTTTTGCTGAAAATTTGCTTGGCAACAGGGCACCATACGGTAAATGGCCTCAAATTCAACTCAGAAGGTGGTTGAGTGAAGGTGAAGTATTTCAAACCAAGGATGGACAACATATTGAGCTTCAAAATAAACTTGCCGTGCTGATCAGTGGCATTGCTTCCGACAGGGAACAGAGAAAAATATACAAAGCTCCGGCAGTAATTGACAGCGCTGAAGCTATTTTCTCCAATGATGCATGGGTGTTTATTTTATCATCCGTGATTGATTTGAACGAGAGTTAACCGCTCAATCACCTTGTTGATCGTATTCATTTTCTTCATTATCAACCTTGTTTAAATTTCAGAAAACGAATTAAAATATTTTTTAATGGTACAAAAAGATCAAACCTACTTTGATATTACAGTTAAAACATTTCAGGGATTTGAAAGTATTCTTGTAGATGAGTTGAAAGCCCTGGGGGCAAAGCAAATAACTGCCGAAAAGCGTTCCGTTAACTTCAAGGGTGACCTTAAAATGCTGTATAAAGCAAATTTACATCTTAGAACAGCAACCAAAGTGTTGGTTCCGATTGCCAGCTTTAAAGCTTTTAATGAAATCTTTTTCCAGAAAAAAGTGATGGAAATTGATTGGTCAAAATATTTGACCAGCAAAGATACTTTTTACATTGACACCAATGTGATGTCCAAGTTTCTGAGGAATCCTGCATCTTTGACCCAAAAAGTAAAAGATTCGATATTGGGGCATTTCAGAAAAAAAGATAAACCTCAACCTGTTGTTAAAGCCGAGGACCCTGATTTACGACTGAATCTTCATGTTTTTAACGAAATGGTTGTTCTTGCTCTGGATAGTTCAGGTGAGTTTCTTTTCAAAAGAGCTTACTGGGCAGAAAAGCCCGAGTCCTATGTCAACGAAGTACTCTCAGCAGGATTGATCCTGATGTCGGGATGGGATAAAAAAACTTTCTTTCTTGATCCCATGTGCGGTTCCGCTTCTTTGGTTTTCGAAGCTGCCTTAATCGCCAACAATATTGCACCAAATATCTACGCGAATTCATTTGGTTTTATGAAATGGAAAGATTTTGATAAGTACCTGTGGGATGAAGTCGTTAAAGAAGCAAAAGCAGGTGAACTTCATTCGATCGTTAAAATCCTGGGTTATGATGCATCCCCTTCTGCCATAAAACTTGCAAAAAAGAATCAGAGGTATGCCAATCTCTTAGGTAAAGTGGACTTCGAAGTACAGGATGTTTTTGATATGGATATGAGAAATGAAAAAGGATTCATGATACTGATACCACCTGCAACTGAAAGAATCGGCAAGTTTGATATTTATGCGTATTACAGCAAATTGGGGAATCTCCTGAAAACAAAATTCTCCAATTTTACCGTTTGTATGCTGTGCCCTGACCAAAATGCCCTTCAAACATTGAATTTTAAACCTGTATTTAAGAAAACTTTGCTTAATGGAAAGATAGAATCCTATTTTGAAAAGTATCTGCTTTATAAAAGCAAAATAAAAGAAGATGATTTTTGATGATATTAAAAATGATTGATGACTTCTGTTCAACATAGTAAAGTCCCGTATCAGAAAAGATCAATAGTTTTATTTCTGCTGATTATCTTATTGATAATTGCGGGAACTTTAGTTGTCCTGAAACGCAATAACACGCGATATAAAGAAAAAATCATCCTTCAGTGGAAATCCCAGATTCAAAGCACAAGCAGGATGACAGCCATGACTATTGACGGCTTCATTTCAAAATTTGCAAACAGCCTCGAAATCATAGCGATGGATCCTTTTATTAAAAATGCTGCTGGCCGGAACAATCAAAACCTGTACTATGATACTGCCGCTTGTCCCCTGAATGAACTTTATCACATTTATCGAAGCGAAACTGATGCAATGTTATTGCTGGATACTACAGGTTGTATTTTAGTTAAATATCCGGATCCACATCCCCAAATTCCCAATTATTGCCTTATTGCTGTTGAGGATTATAAAAGCCGGGCTGATGATGGTGCAACAATCAGCAATGTTTTTATAAATAAAAAAAACGAGTTGGCTATTGCTATTTCGCAACCTGTTTATTATGAACATAATTTTGCAGGCTTATTACGCTGGATGATCACGCTGAAAAGGATCAGAAACAAATATATTCAACCTTTTCTGGATGAGGAAAAATCCTATTTCTGGCTAATTGATGAAAATAAAGCGATCATCGTACATCATGATTCAAACTACATGGGATTAAATTCTGCCTATATTTTAAAAGACCTCCAGCTGACCATGAAACTATCAGGATATAGCCTGAAAAAATCAAAAAAATACCTGGAGGAATCTGAAGAATTCTTTGATAAAATAGAAAACGAAAAGGAGGGATTTGGCAACTACATTGATTTTGCGCATGGGGAATATTGTCTTGCCTTTTTCCGTAAACTGAAAGTACAGGATAAAACCTGGACAATTATTATGAATGTTCCGTATGATTATCTTCTTGATCCTTTTTATAAACACGCGTGGGAATCTTCCATGCTGGCTGCTGCCTTTGTCCTGGCCACCTTTTTAGTCAGTTTTATTTTTTTTCGGGTGAATCGAATAAAATCAAGGTTGATTAAAGAAAAAGCTTATCTTGAAGATCTTGCCCATAAAGAGAAGACACTCAAAGAAGAAAGACAAAAACATCTTAATGCCCTTCTTGATGGGCAGGAAATTGAACGTAACAGGATTTCGCGCGAAATTCATGATGGAATCGGACAATATTTGCTGGCCATGAAATTACGCCTTCAAAATGTGTTTCTTAATAATGCTGCTACCGAAAATCTAAGTGAAGCAGAAAAAATTCTGGCGAAAACATTGGATGAAACAAAACGGATAAGCAACAATCTTTTGCCTCTGGAATTGATAGAAATGGGCTTATTACCTTCGCTTACCAAATTAATCAAGGAATTTGAAGCATCCTCAGGAATACAGACTGATTTTGTTCATTATCAGGTGCCTGAGAAACTTGGTCAAAAAACAAAAACATATATTTACAGGATTATACAGGAAGCATTGAGCAATATAATAAAACACGCAAAAGCATCGGAAGTAAATATCCAAATACTTTGCAGTGATCAAAAGCTTACTTTGCTCATTCAGGATAATGGAAAAGGCTTCGATAACAATGCTCAGGAAGAATACAAGGGCAACGGACTTAATAATATTAAAAACAGGGTAAGTATTTTATCTGGTACATTCACTATAGAAAGTGTTGTAAAGGAAGGAACGATACTAAACATTAAAATCCCACTGGATGAAAACAGAATTTGAAGAAATCAATGTAATTTTAATTGATGATCATCCCATTTTCAGGGATGGTATTCAGTCATTGCTTGCCAGTGTCAGAGGCATTCGAGTTGTTGCTGTTGCTTCTGAAGGGAATGAAGCCTTGGAAAAAATTAAAGAATATTCTCCGGATATTGTTTTACTTGACCTATCATTACAGGGAATGTCAGGTTTTGAGCTGTTGGATATCATCAATCAAAAGTGGCCCGATCTGAATGTGCTGGTACTTTCCATGCATATTGAGGAAGAATACATTCTCAGAACGGTCCGCATGAGCGTGAAAGGCTATTTACCAAAACAAAATACCGACAGGGATGAATTGGTCAAGGCAATTAAAACAATTCACCGGGGTAAAGAATACTTTAGTGAACATATTCAGGAAATGGTGACTCATTTCAGACATCGTCAGGATCAACATGATAAATTTTATCTTCCGGAGTATGAAAATTTGACAAAAAGGGAAAAAGAAATAGTACGACTTATTGTTGAAGGTCTTAGCAACCAGGAAATTGCCGCAAAGCTTTTCCTTTCGTTAAGAACAGTCGAGACCCACAAGAATAATATTATGCACAAATTGAATCTGAGAAATACGGTCGAACTTGTAAAATTTGCCATCAAGCACAACCTCATGCAAATTTAAATATTGCTTCCTATTGCTGTATCCTGGTTTTCAGTAAGTCCCCGGTTTTTACCAAAATATTTTTGTAACATTGTTCGTTAAATTAAACAGGATGGAAATTATTAAAACCTTAATACCTGATTTGCTGATCATAAAACCACAGGTTTATTATGATGAACGAGGTTATTTTTTTGAAGCCTTCAGTAGTCCTTTATATAATGAGCTTGGGCTTGAAACAGGTTTTGTTCAGGATAATGAAAGTAAATCAAAAAAAGGGGTGTTAAGGGGATTACATTTTCAAAATCCTCCATATGCACAAGGAAAACTGGTGCGGGTTGTACATGGATCAGTTCTGGATGTTGCGGTTGATTTGAGAAAGAAATCTCCTGCGTTTGGTCAATGGCATGCAGTGAAATTATCGGACGAAAACAAAGTCATGTACTGGATTCCTGCCGGATTTGCGCATGGTTTCCTTACTCTGGAGGATGATACCATTTTACTCTACAAATGCACTTCTCTTTATAATAACGAAGCAGAAGGATGTATCCGGTGGGATGATCCAGACCTTGCCATCAACTGGAAAATTGAAAATCCATTGGTTTCAGATAAAGATAGAAAAGGTTCGTTATTTAAAGATTATGTAAGTTTGTTTTAATTATTAATCCATTAAGACAGCATAAATGCAAATAAAAATTGAACATACCTCCATTGATGCGGTGAAAATTGTTGTTCCCGAAGTTTTTGAAGACGACAGAGGATTTTTTACCGAGCTATTCCGTGCCGACCAGTTTGCCGAACTGGGGTTACCAATCCAATTTGTTCAGTGGAACCATTCGCGTTCTGCAAAAAATGTATTACGGGGACTTCATTTCCAGTGGGAACCACCCATGGGCAAACTGATGAGAGTCACTTTCGGAGAAGCTTTTCTGGTTGCTGTTGATATTCGCAAAGGTTCCCCTACCTTGGGGAAATGGGTTGGAATTACCTTGTCAGCAAAAGATAAACGATTGGTTTGGGCACCGGCAAGTTTTGCCCGTGGCTTTTGTGTATTGTCTGATTTTGCCGAAATTCAGTACCTGACAACAGGCGTTTATTCAAATCTTGCCGAATCCGGAATCCGCTGGGATGATCCGGAATTAGGCATTGATTGGCCGATAAAAGAACCTGTACTTTCGGGTAAAGATAAAATTGCCCAATCACTTTCTGATTGGTTAAAACGCCCCGAATCTGATTTTTTTAACTATGAAAAATAA
>Ga0265297_10003762_pt1 | contig 26608 bp, 24 predicted proteins | sample Munlanlwell13791_FD_192502 | JGI IMG/M metagenome (GOLD analysis project Ga0265297, IMG submission 192502) | Leachate microbial communities from a municipal landfill in Southern Ontario, Canada - Leachate well 137-91 | ecosystem: Engineered > Solid waste > Landfill > Unclassified | place...
CGTTCATCTTCCCTCCTTGAAGTTTTTACCCCGTCGGCGAAACGCAGAATTTATTTACCTATGCGGAATGCCTCCAGGGTCTTTTCGTCAGCCGGCAAACAATACGAAATCGTCTCCGCGCCTCCCGGCAGCACCCTGCGGGATATCTTTACTCCGCTGCCTGGAGCCGGACGGCAGTAATAAGCCAGAAGCGAACCCGACAACGCTATAAGGCCGGAATGAAACTCTCCCCTGCCCAGGGCGACCGGACCGGACACATCTATAGTATAAAAAAGGGCATCGCCCGGCCCGGCAAAAGATTCCAGTAACCCGTTTTCTTCCTTATCTCTTCCCACTATGAGCTTTGTTTTTTCGGAAAGCCTGAAATGCCTGCCGAACTTGAGTAGTTCAAGCTCCATCCTGTCCAGTCCTTCGTGGCGGCAAAGATCGCGCAGCCGCCCGGAAAAGATCGGATCAGTAAGCAAGCATCCTCCGGCGGCGTTCACCGGTTCTTCTATGCCCGCAGACTCCGCCAGGCGCAATTGCGCCTGCCTGGACCGCCCGCTTAAACTGAGCAATTTTGCGCGCTCCACCCATCCTTGTCTTTCAGGTATGGTCTCCGGCAGTATCCGGCCGGAAAGAGGCCTCAGGATCAAACCGGGGATACCGCTTTCGCGGTCCGCGATCTCCAAAGCTTGTCTGCGCTGGGACATGCCGCGCTGCCCCACGACTTCCCCGGTAACTACAAAATCGGCTTCCGCCTGCCGCATGAACTCCGCGCCTTTCTTCAGCATCAGTATCCGGCAATCCAGGCACGGATTCATATTGGAACCGAAGCCGTATTCGGGAGACTTCAGGAGAGCAACGGCCTCCTCGGAAGCGTCGATCCCGGCAAGGGGCGTTCCCGCCCATTCTTCCAGACGGGAAATCAGCCTGCTTCTCGCTCCCGTTCTATCGCGCTCGCGCGGCAGATAAGGCAACAGGACCTTCAGGGGCAGGATTGTTATCCCCTGATCGATCATCAGTCTGGCGGCGAGTATACTGTCCAGGCCGCCTGAAATAAGCGCTACGGCTTTTATCGGTTTTTTGCGGGACATTTTTACGACTCTCTTGGCGGAACGCGCACAAATAATACCCATTTTCTGAAATAAGTTCGGTAACGGGCCCGCCGAAACGGTTATTCCGTGAGGCGGACTGCAGGCAGGTTTTTCAAAGAACGCCTGATTTCGGCGGCGGGATGGGAAAAATTTGTCAACTCTCCGCCGAGAAACTTGTCATAAGACGCGAGGTCGAGGAAACCGTGCCCGCTGAAGTTGAAAAGGACGCACGCGCCTTTGGGCGCCGTTTTTGCCGCGTCGATGGCGGCCTTTACGGCGTGCGCGGTCTCCGGGGCCGGAACGATGCCTTCGGTCCGGGCAAAAGCCAGTGCGGCCTTAAAAACCTCCAGCTGCGGATAAGACCGGGCCTCGGCTATCTTCTTTCTGCAGAGCAGGCTTACCAGAGGAGAACATCCGTGATATCTTAAACCTCCGGCGTGTATGGAAGGCGGCATAAATTTATGGCCGAGAGTGAACATCTTTAACAGCGGCGTGAGCGAAGCGGTGTCTCCAAAATCGTATTCATACAGCCCCCTGGTAAGGGTGGGGCAGGCGGAGGGTTCGACCGCGATTATGCGCATCTCCGGACGTCTGCGCAATTTGTCCGCCACGAAGGGAAAGGCCAATCCGCCGAAATTGCTGCCGCCGCCCACGCATCCGATCACAAAATCCGGCGTCTCTCCGATAAGTTTAAGCTGCGCCTTGGCCTCCTGCCCGATGACGGTCTGGTGTAGAAGAACGTGGTTCAACACGCTGCCGAGGGCGTAATTGGTATCCTTTCTGCCGGCGGCATCCTCTACCGCTTCAGAAATAGCCGTCCCGAGACTCCCGCGGCATGCGGGATCTTCCTTGAGTATGGCTCGCCCGCAAACAGTGGTCTTTGAAGGGGAAGCGACGACATCCGCGCCCCAGATTTTCATCAATGAGCGCCGGAAAGGTTTCTGGTTGTAACTCACCTTTACCATATAAATCATGCACTTCAAGGAGAAGACGTTGCACGCGAAACTCAACGCCGCTCCCCACTGGCCGGCCCCGGTCTCGGTAGTCAGGCGGCGTATACCTTCTTTTTTATTGAAATATGCCTGCGCTATGGCAGTATTGATCTTGTGACTGCCGGTGGGCGAGACGCTTTCGTCTTTATAGTAAATACGCGCTTTAGTCCCAAGATACTTTTCCAGCCGTAAAGCCCTCTTCAAAGGAGTGGGCCTCCAAAGCCTGTAAATATCCCTTACCGCGGCCGGGATAACGACCTCTTTCTGCCGGCCCATCTCCTGCCGGATCAATGAAAGAGGGAATATTGTATGCAAGTCCTTCGCCGATAACGGCCGGCCGGTGGCGGGGTTCAGTGCCGAAGGAGCGGGAAAAGGCAGGTCGGCAAGCAGATTATACCAGACTGTCGGTATATGCTTCTCCGACAGGACGACTTTGCTTTCATCCATAATACACCTATCCCTGGCAGGGCTTTCTCCCTTTATTCGCCTTCTTGGAACGCCAGTTCAATTTACCTCTGCGTTTTCTTTTTCCCATTTTTACCTTCCTTTCAATCGTCCCATCACGGCCGGCAAAAGCGGGCCGTGAGGTACGGGCGTATCTTCATTCCTGATATTTGTAATAATTGGCGGGTACCGCCTGTACGATATATCTTACGGCCTCTACCATGCAGCTCCTTATGGCATTTTCCATAGGGGCGTCCGAATAACGCGAAAGCACCCCCCCCAGTATCCATCCTTCCGGAGTCCCCGCGGAAGATTTGATGGATACATCGGAAGCCTGTCCCTGCACTTTATTGGACGCCACCACCTCGGAATTGGCGGCGTTCACTATCCTTATTTCCAGGGCGACATGCGCCTTATTTACCGACGCCCCGAGCAGCCCTCCCAAAACACCGCTGGACACGCCGCCGCCGCCGCCCAGCCCTTCTCTTCCACCGGATGCCTGCGGTTCGAACTCATTGACGCTGACGGTTATTATCAGATCCGCGGAGGGGAGCTGCTTTTCTTTCTGTCCCGCGGGTAGAGCGCCGTTGACGCCGCTCGCCGGGGTCTCCTGGACGGCGGGCAGGTCAAGCACCGCGAAACGCCCGCTGTTGACAATCCCGCTCAACAGCATATCCCGTAAAGCGGCGCCGGTCTCCGCGTCGCTTTTCTCCGACTTTACCTCGAATGCGGCAACGGCAATCCGCGCCTTCGGCCCGGAATAAGCCGGCAAAGGGATCGCTCCCGCTTTACTTTCGGATCTGCCGCCCTTTATGACGATCCCCAGTCTCTGGCATCCGCCGAACAGCAGGGCCAGGCTTGAAAAAAGAAAGACCTGAACAATTAATCTTCTCAAAATCACCTCTGCGGGAACAATTGTTTCACGCGGGCCCTTGTCTCGAAAGCGGTCCACAGTGGGTTATTCTATATTATAACACCCGACGCGACGGGTCAAGATTTTTCGGAGATCTCCGAGGCTACGCACTATCTTCCAGGGAGAGAACGGCTTTATCTCTTCCTTCTTGCCGGAACCGGTCAGCACGATCGCGGTCCTCACCCCGGCGCGCAGGCCGGTCAAGGCATCGATTCCCATATCGCCTACATACAAAGCGTCGGCGCGGTTTATACCGAGTTTGCTCAAGATTAAACGCAGGATCAGCGGATCCGGTTTGCCTTTCTTCAATTTATCAGCGCAAAGCACGTAAACGAAATATCCATCGAGGGCGAGGTTATCAATCAATATCCTGGAGAAACGCGTGGGGCGGTTGCTGGCCACGGCCATTGGTACGCCTTTTTTCTTCAGATATGCCATCAGCTCCGCCGCGCCGGGGAGCAGCCGCGCTTTTCTGCGCAAGGCTCGGGCGTGGTGTTTTCGGTATATGCCCAGCGCTTTCTTCAGGGATTTCTTTGGAACGAACGGGCGCAGTAATCCGGTATCCCCCCGCCCAACGGCCCCGCGGACCACCGCCGCCGGTTCCGGCGGCAGGCCTAGGCAAAGCATAACATGATTGAAACTTTCCGTTATGGCCGGATAAGCGTCCACCAGCGTCCCGTCCAGGTCGAATATTACAAGTTTTATTTTTTCCATTATCTTTTGAGCGAGCCGGAAAAACCGAACAGCGGACGCAGCGTTAATCCCAGGAAAAAAGGCAGGCTTTAAGCCTGCCTTTTCCAATGTAACACGGATCTCTTTATTCCGGTTCCTGAACTCTAAGTAGCGCCCCTCGGGCTAAAGCCCGCGGATTTCTGGGCGAGGGAATTAATCGCCGCTCTGCGCGCCGGAAGCGGACGGCGGCTCTTGAAGCTCTTCCTCCGGAGAATTCTGGGCGTCTTCCAGTTTCTCCACGCTGATATTTACTGCCGCGTTATTTCCTCCCGCGTCCGAGACGTAATCAACGCTCACTATATCCTGCGCCTTAAGTTCGGAAATATCTTTTATATTCTCGTAAGCGGTTTTGCCGTCTACGGACAGGCTTATCTCTTTCTCGTTGTCTGTTTCATAATCAAGGTATCTCACGATGACCTGTTTCTTGGCGACATCTACCAGAACGACCTCTCCCCAAAGCCATTGCACCTCTTTTATTCCGCTGTCGGCGATGACCTGACTCTCCACCGCTTTACTGTCCCGGCTTAATTCCTCGGCCAGGCACGCTCCGCCGGCGAAAAAGAACGCCGCCGCAACCGCCGTGAATAACACTTTGCATATCTTCATTCCGACTCCTCCTTTGCCGCCGGACGGCTCACCCGGAAACGCCTCCGCCAGGCCACAATTTAACATACGCCTTGCTCTTTGTCAAGACGGGCAAAAACCGCGCGTCAACGCGTAATTTCTTTTATCCGCGGAGCTGCGGCGGTATAGATACCGGCCGCAAGCAAGGCTTTCAGGATATCGCCCGGCACGAAGGCCCAAAAGCCGCAAAGCATCGCCTGCTTACCGCTGCAACCGTATGCCGTCTTCAGCCAGAGCGTGCCGCAGGCAAGCAGTACAAAATCCGCCAGCAGAAAAACCGCGGCCGCGCGGAGAACGCTTTTGTCGATCGCAATGGAACGGGAAAGAAAAGGGACAACGAACTGCGCCGCCATAAAACCCACTAAATATCCTCCGGTGACGCCTTGGAAATAAGACAGACCGGCGCCGCTGCCGGTAAAAACCCCCAACCCGGCGGCTCCGGCGCATAGATACAAAACCTGCGCGGCCATCCCCATCCGCGCCCCCAGCAGCGCTGCCGACAAAAGAACAAAGAAAGTCTGCAGGGTCAGCGGAACGGGAGTAAAAGGCAGCGGGACGCGCACGTGCGCCCCCAAGGTAATGGCTGCCGCAAAAGAAACAATAAGAATTATTCTCGATAATGACTTATCTACGACAATCTCCCTTTTCAATATAGCTTCCATGCCGTCATCTCCCCGTCCCTAAACATTGTTACTAAAAACACCGCCTTGTCGGGCGTCATCCGCGCCTTATATTTCTTATGCCGGATATAGCGAAAAATCACCGCGCATAAGCCGGGAACCAGTTACGCGGCTCCCGGCTTATGCCTGAATCGATTATTCCCTCGCGATGGCAAGCGTGATAATACCGGCAAGAATGAGGAACAAGCCTATGCACCCCATAAACACTATCTTGAGGCTATCAAACCACCCGATCACAGCCCAGGCTCCCAGGCCGAGGAAAACCAGGCCGAGAATGAATTTAAACGCCGTGCCGAGCGTCTTCTTGCAACCGCAACCCTTTACGTCTTTCTTTGTATCTTCCGCCATAACTCCCCCTTTCACTGTAGATTGTTCTTCTCCGACGTACGGACGGAGAATCGTTTTCTGTCATTATCTGACGAAGAACCGGACTTATCCCGCCGTTTCTCCCGCCGGACGCGCCTTCCAGCGTTTATGCATCCAGCCCCATTCGGAAGGATATCTTCTGATATAAGCCTCTATAACCGCCGTGATATTCTGGACGCTCTCGGCTATACAATCCGGCCCTTCCGGCAGCGCCATCTGCGGTTCGAAGATTATCCGGTGCGTATTATCCGGCTGCCGGACTATAAAACAGGGGACGATGGCGGATCCGGTGCGCTGCGCCAGCACCACCGGCCCGGTGGCGGTTGCGGCTTTTTTGCCGAAAAAATCGACGAACACACCGGCCGTGCCGAAATTCTGGTCCATCGGGATAAACACCATCTCATTGCTGCGCAAGGCGCGCAGGGTCTCCCCGACGCATGCCTGGCGGGGCTGGCTATAGATAACTCTCATCCCGAACTTGCTGCGTTTGCGGATAAGGAACCTTTCCATACGGATATCCCTCATCCTGCGCATGATAACCCCTATCCTGTAACCGTCAACGTCCAGCTTTGAGATCAAAAGAGGGAAATTGCCGAAATGCGCGCTGACCAATATCACCCCTCTGCCGGCGGCAAGGGCCCTGTCCAGGTATTCTCTGCCTTCTATCTCCACCCGCCCCGCCATATACGCGTGGTCCACAGTCAGCTTGAGGATCTCGGCCCCGGATTTGGCTATGGAAATAAAACAATCCCGGCAAATCTTCTTGAGCTCACCGTTATCTTTTTCTTTTCCGAATGCTATGCGCAGGCTGTCCATTGCGACCCTGCGGTGTTTCAGGGCAATAATATGAAAGACGCGGCCGAGAACGGCGGAGAACCCGTATAAAAAACGGCTGGGCAGCACTTTTATTATTAAAGAACACGTCATAAGCGCCGCCCAGGCGAAGAAACGCGGCGCCTCTTTGGATATTTTTTTAAATTGCATCTTCTGCCTTTGATTACGAACGAAACCCGGCACAGCCGCCGTCACGGCACCGTATCTGCCGTATTATAGCAAAAAAAACCGCCGATTCAAGAGTAAAGCCGGACCGGGGCGGGCGGTTATAGTTTATAGCCTATCTTTCGCAGCAGTCCGCGCCTCCAGGCAATGTCGTCCGCCGACTCCGCTCCTTTCGGCTTGGCGCCGTCTATCACTCCCATAATACCGCATCCGGCCGCGGTCTCGGCCACTATGACCTCCACGGGATTTGCGGTTGCGCAATATATACAGCAGACCTCCTGGACTGCCTTGACGGCGTTCAACACGTTGATAGGAAAAGCGCCGCGCATGCAGATTATGAAAAAGTGTCCCGCTCCTATGGAAGCTGCGTTCTCCGCCGCCGTCATCTTTAACTCCGCGTCGTTGCCTTCGACGCGTATCCTGCATGCCCCGGAAGATTCCACGAAAGCCAGGCCGAATTTTATGCCGGGGACCGAACCGGCCATGACCTCATAAAGATCCTCCACGGTTTTTATGAAATGGCTCTGACCGAGGATGACATTGACGTCGTCCGGTTTGACGACTTTAACGCTCCTGAATTCCAGCATCGCTCCCCCCTTTTTTATTTACCCTGATCCGACGGAACCCCGCCGCCCCCCGCGGCTGCATTCTGTCGTAAGTCCTGATGGAGACCAGCATCAGGTCAGGGTCGCCCAGAAGATGCAGGGGTATCCCCACGGTTACCTGCTCCTTGCTCAATTGCACGGAAACGCCGCCGGAAGAAACGGGCCTCCTTTTATCGAACATCTTGAAGACGTTGTAGCGGCTGATGAACATGATCTTCGGCATAGCGGCGAACTCAACTCCCTTCTTATAGCCGAAAATGTAAGCGGTGAACACGAACCTCTTCTCCAGTTCCTTGTTCTTGCCGACGGTTATATAAAAAACCCTGCCGGAGACGGAATAACTTGCCTCCCAGGCCTCGTTCAGGCAGGAGGGTTCGTATTCCTCGTCCGGGATCTCCCTGGAAAACGGAAAAATCCTCCCTTTACCGGCGCTGCCCAGCGTTATCTCCGGATAATCGCCAAAAAGCTCGTTTCCGCGGGCAAAGGATAAAAGATAAAAAGCGCTGGACCTGGTCTGGCTTCTGTAACAGAGTATGGCGTCGCGTTTGCTCGATAGATCGGCCTCGCTAAGCCGATGAACCTTCCAATCCAGCGCGAGGCCGGAAAACTGCCCGGGAGGCAGAAGCGGGAGATCCGGGTGATAATGTCTCGGCAGAGGCCAGCCCGGGCAATGCACCAGATAAGGAAACACCTGCGGCCTGCCGATCTCATCTTCCAGATCGGCAAGCGCGATACAAAGAAACAAGTAATACGCCTTGTGATCCACGTTTACGTCTCCCGGATGGGAAACGAAAATCTTCGTCGGCCTGTAATCCAGCAGTATTTCTTTCAGATCGGAGAGGATATTCTCCCCGTTATAGACGGAAGCATAACTGAAGTTATCTTTGTAGGGGACCGCCGATATCCTTGTAAGGATGCTCTTATAAGGTTTTCTGCTTTTCCAGTATTTGCAGAATATCGAAAAAGTGCCGAAATCAGGATAGCCGAGAAACACGAGATCTTTTTCCGGGACGCCCAGCGATCCCATGGCCTTTACAGCCTCGCGCCTGCGCACTTCTCCCATCTGGATGAACTCTCCGGTGCGCAGCACCGGCCTTTTCTTGTAAACAAGGAACGCCAGCTGGTTGTGGTCTCCGTTTGTCAGGTAAGCCACTTTTAGAAACGCCCCGCGGCGTAAAGCTTCCTTTATAACTCCCGCGCACGCGATAGCCTCATCGTCTGGATGAGGGGCGAGGATAAGCACTCTGTCCGAAGCGGAAAACGCCGGAAGCTTCATAAAGACCCCGCTGACGGCTTCCTCCGCAGCTGCCGGGCGGGCGGAAAAGAAACAGAACAGGAATAATGCTGCGGGAAATAAGTATCGCCCTGTTCTATAACTCATATCCCCCCATACCGCGCTGTTGCTCTAATCGCCTTCTTTATACTAATAACGCGCGAAACAATCGAGAAGTGAAAATAGACAAAAAAGGAACATCTCGATTGCGCCAACATTCCATTTTCTATCGTTGTTCAAATTTAAGAATAGACGCCGTGCGTTTTTATTTCAACCGGCGGCGTGTAAGCGCATGCAGAAAACCCGTCCAGAGACCTCCGGCAAAAACAAACATGAAACAAAAATACACCAGCAGATCACCGTTGGCGGTGTAGAAAGATCCTCCCTGTCCGGCCCCGCCTACCGGAACGGACAGATATCCTTCGGTAAAAAGGGGATCTCCCCGTTTATTCTTTACAATGTCTCTTATTTTTCCCTTACTGTCGATCACGGCGGTAATCCCGGTATTGGCCGCCCTGGCGACCCAGACGCGGTTCTCCACCGCCCTGAACACTGAAGACTGCAGGTGCTGGGAGGACGCTCCGCTCCTGCCGAACCAGGCATCATTAGTCATATTGACCAGCAGCCCGGCGCCTGCCCGCACAAAACGACGGCTGAGCCCGGGGAAGGCGTCTTCGAAACAGATCAAGACGGAAAATTTATGCTGTTTCCCCGCGTTATCCAAACCTTTGCCTTCCGCGGTAAAGACCTTGAATTCTCTTCCCGGATAGAAGTCGCCTATGGGAACGACCGTCTCAAGGAAACCCAGCGTCTTTCTGAAAGGGATGAATTCACCGAAAGGAACGAGCTGTATCTTCCGGTACTCTCCGGCGATCTCTCCGCCGGAAGAAAGGAGAAAAGCGCCGTTGTAATAACCTTCCCCTTCCCGCAGCACCGCTCCGAACAAAAGCGGCGTGTTCCATTCCCGCACGGTATCGCGCAGTCTTGAATAGAGTTCCGTTTCCTCTCCCAGCAATTCCGGAAATGAAGCCTCCGGCCAGATGACTATATCCGGCTTATCTCTTATAACCGCTTCGGAAGAGATACCCAGGAACTTATCGACTATGAACTTCCTGCTGGAAACCGCCCATTTAAGCTTCTGCGGTATGTTCCCCTGGACCAGGGCGATCTTGAAATCGCCGGCTGCCGGCGGGGTAAAAAGACGGAACAAACCGTAGGTTAGAGCGGCCATAACGCAGATAATTGCCGGGGCTACTCTTTTTGCGGCGGTATCCAGGGGCTGCCTGCCGGAAAAGACCGGGTAGAAAGCGGCATTGAAAAACATAATAAGAAACGACACTCCCCATACCCCGGTGATATCGGATATTTGTATGGCGGGAAGATTAAGATACTGCGTGTGCCCGAGCAGCGCCCAGGGGAAACCGGTCAACATTATGCCGCGCAGGTATTCCAGCGCCGTCCAGGCCGCGGCCAGGAATACCGGAGCTAAAGCCTGCGGCATATTCCGGGATAAAGGAAAAACAAGCCCGAAACAGGCAAAATACAGCGCCAGATACCCGCAAAGCAGCAGCATCCCGGTAAAGGTAACCGCCGAAATCCAAGATATGGCGCCAAGCCAGAAGAAAAACCCGCAGAGAAAGAACAGCACAACAGTCTGTTTTACGCTCCTGCCTTCCGCGGCGTTAAAGAGGGGCATGAACGCGATCCAGGCCGCCGGCCAAAGGCCGGCGGGAGGAAAAGACAAAAACAGCAGCAGCGATGAGGATAAAACAATTCCGTTAGTCCCGTTAAAAACTATCTTCCGCAGCATTTCTTGAACTTCTTGCCGGAACCGCATGGGCAGGGATCATTCCTTCCGACTTTTACCGCGGGATCACCCTGCGCCTTGCCGCCGGCGGGCCCGGCCGCCGGAGCGGTCGTGCTTTCCCTGTCTTCGCGGCCGCCGGAGCCGGAAAAAGAACCGGCCTCCGGATGGCTCAATTCCTGCGACGTGGTGCTGAATACTCCCCTGGCCTCTCTACGCGGTTCCGGACGAAGCTTGAAAAGGATCTCCAGCGATTCCTCTTCCACGGCGGAGATCATATTGTTGAACATCTCGAACGCCTCGCGTTTATACTCGACAAGGGGGTCGCGCTGGCCGTAAGCGCGCAACCCTATACCCTCGCGCAGATTATCCATCGCGTACAGATGATCTTTCCACCTGGAATCTATGATTTGCAGAAAAACCATCCGTTCTATTAAACGCATGTTCCCTTCCCCTGCCTCTTTCTCTTTGTTGAAATATGCCTCCGAGACCATGGCATAGAGGGTATCGGACAACGTCCCGCCCTCTTTGGCCAGCAATTCCTCCCGGGAAAACTCCAGGCCGAATTTCAGTTTCAGGGTATCCAGCAGTCCGTCGTAATCGGACTGCGCGGGATCCTCTCCGGAATGCATACCGGCCAGCCCGCAGACGCTCCTCTCCATGATGGCCAAAATATTATCCTTCAGCGAGATGCCGTCGAGTATCTGCCTGCGCTGGCTGTAAACCACTTCGCGTTGCTTGTTCATCACGTTATCGTATTCCAGAAGCTGCTTGCGTATCTCAAAATTATGCTGCTCCACCCGGCGCTGCGCCACCTCTATGGATTTATTAATCCAGGGATGCTCGATTACCTGGCCTTCCTCGAGTCCCAGCCGGTCCATTATTCCGATCAGCCGGTCGGAACCGAACAAACGCATCAGGTTGTCCCCGAGAGATACGTAGAAACGCGAAGAACCCGGGTCCCCCTGCCTGCCGGAACGCCCGCGCAACTGATTGTCTATCCTGCGCGCCTCGTGCCTTTCCGTTCCTATTATATGCAGCCCGCCGGCTTCCACCACCTTTCGGTGTTCTTCTTCCGTTTCTCTTCTGTATTTCTCCAGCAGGCGGGTATATTCGGCAAGGCGCTGTTCCTCCCCGTCAAACTCTTTTTGGTTAAGCACGCTCCTGGCAATGAAACCGGGATTGCCCCCCAGAAGAATATCGGTGCCGCGGCCGGCCATGTTGGTGGCTATGGTCACCGCCTTATACCTTCCGGCCTGCGCCACGATCTGCGCTTCCATCTCGTGGTATTTGGCGTTCAGCACCTGGTGTTCTATGCCTCTTTTCTTCAGCATACCCGACAGCAATTCCGATTTCTCTATGGAAACCGTGCCGACCAGCACCGGTCTGCCGGAAGAATACATCCGGGTTATCTCTTCGACCACGGCGTTGAATTTCTCCGCCTCGGTCTTATATATACGGTCCGGATAATTTATGCGGATCAACGGCCTGTTGGTGGGAACCGCCACCACGTCCAGTTTATAGATCGCTTTGAATTCGTTGGCCTCGGTATAAGCGGTACCGGTCATGCCGGAGAGCTTCTCGTACATGCGGAAAAAATTCTGGAAGGTGATCGTGGCCAGGGTTTGATTCTCCCTCTCTATCTTCATCCTTTCCTTGGCCTCCACCGCCTGGTGCAGTCCGTCCGACCAGCGCCTTCCGGGCATCAGCCTGCCGGTGAACTCGTCTACGATAATCACCTGCCCGTCTTTGACCACGTAATCCACGTCCCTTTTATACAGGTTGTGGGCCCTCAACGCCTGGATGACATGATGCCTCCATTCCATGGTCTCCATATCGTGCAGGCTGGAGATGTTCAGCAATGAGCAGACCTTCGCCTCTCCCTGTTCGGTCAGATAGGCATTCCGCGCCTTTTCATCCACGACATAATCGTAGCCTTTGGAGAGGTCCACTCCTTTGTATTTGGCCTCGATCTGCTCCTTTTCCATGATCAATTTCCCTTCCAGCCGGGGGATGATCCTGTCTATGGTGTAATACTTGTCCGTGGACTCCTCTGCGGGCCCGGAAATTATCAGGGGGGTGCGGGCCTCGTCCACAAGTATGGAGTCCACCTCGTCTACGATGGCGTAATAGAACGGCCTCTGCACAAGTTCGGAGGAGCTGTATTTCATGTTGTCGCGCAGGTAATCGAACCCGAACTCGTTATTCGTGCCGTAAGTGATGTCGCAGGCGTAGGCTGATTTGCGGGCTTCGTCGGACATATCGTGCTGTATGACGCCCACGCTCAATCCGAGAAACTCGAAAACCGGCCCCATCCATTCCCTGTCGCGCCTGGCCAGGTAATCATTGACCGTCACGATGTGCACCCCGCGGCCCAAGAGGGCGTTCAGATAAGCGGGAAGAGTCGCTACCAGGGTTTTGCCTTCTCCTGTGGACATCTCGGCGATCTTCCCCTGGTGCAGGATCAATCCGCCGATTATCTGCGAGTCGAAATGCCTGAGCCCGATGGTGCGCCTGGATGCTTCCCGGACCACCGCGAAGGCCTCTGCGAGGATCCCGTCGAAAACGCGGTTACGCGCCAGCTTCAGCTTTTCTTTCAACCTCTCTTTTTCCTCGGCAATGGCGGCCTTCTCCACCGCCAGAGCGATCTCCGCGAGCTGTTCCGCGCACGCCTTTTCCTTTTCCCGCAGGTATTCCCCGAACTGCCCGCTTTTAGCGCGCAGTTCCGCGTCGGAGAGGCGGCCGATCTCCTCTTCCCGGGCGTTCACGGCGGCAGCAACGCCGGCCAGCGAAACCACCGCGTCCAGCGAAGGCATCGGCATATCCGGATGCAGCGTTATATTGATCCCCTTGTATTTGCGGTCGAGCGCCTTCTGTTTGCCAGTGAGCACCGCTTTCTTGAAAAAACCGAACATCACGCTTATCCTTCCGCTTTTTTTCTTAGATAGGCCTCGATGAAACCGTCGAGGGCCCCGTCCATCACTCCGCCGGCGTCTCCGGTTTCCAGCCCGGTGCGATGGTCTTTAACCATGGTGTAAGGGTGCATGACATAAGAACGGATCTGGCTGCCCCACTCTATTTTCTTTTTCGAGGAGTCGCATTGCCTGCTCAATTCCTCCTCTTTTCTACGTTGCTCTATCTCGTAAAGCCTGGACTTCAGCATCTTCATCGCCGTCTGCTTATTCTGGAACTGGGACCTTTCATTCTGGCACTGCACGACGGTCCCGCTGGGAAGGTGCGTGATGCGCACCGCCGAATCCGTGGTATTGACGCTCTGCCCGCCGGGGCCCGAAGAACGAAAAACGTCTATGCGCAGGTCTTTCTCTTCTATCTTGAAATCGACGTCGTCCTCTATTTCCGGGACGACGTCCACGGAGGCAAAAGAAGTGTGTCTGCGTTTATTGGCGTCAAAAGGAGAGATGCGCACCAGACGGTGGACGCCGCGCTCGGACCTCAAATAGCCGTAGGCGTATTCTCCGCCCACATACAACGTAGCGTTCTTAACACCGGCCTCTTCCCCGTAAAGGATATCCACCATTCTGGTTTCATATCCTTTATCTTCGGCCCAGCGCGCGTACATCCTGAGCAGCATCTGCGCCCAGTCGCATGATTCAGTCCCGCCGGCCCCGGCGTTGACGCTCAAGAAAACGCTGTTGGCGTCGAACCTTCCGCTTAAAAGAGTCTTCAGCTCCAGTCTCTCCACGCTGCGGGACAACGTTTCCACCCCGAAGCTTATCTCGGCTGCCAAATCACCGTCATCTTCCTTAAGCAGTTCTGCCAGTTCCCGCAATTCTCTGTGTCTGGATACCGTTTCCTGCCAGGGACCGACGACCGCCTTCAGAGACTTCAGGCGTTTCACCACGGAATTGGCCTTTTCCTGGTTGTCCCAAAAGCCCGGCTCCGTCATCTCCGAGGAAACCCGTTCAACCTGTTTCAGTTTTTCTTCTATGTCAAAGATAACCTCTAAGCTGTTCGAGCTTCGCGTGAATACGCTCCAGACTGGTCTTTATATTGTCTATCATCTCTTCCTCTCTTTGTAAAACGGCGTTGCCGGCCGCTTCTCAGCCCCGGCAGATGCCTCTCAGGGCGAGCATGAATTCGTCTTTGTTATCACAGAACATCAGGGCGGTCTCTTCCGTTATCTTTCCTTCTCTGACGAGTTTTACCAGCGCCTGGCTGAAAGACTGCATACCGTATACGGCGCCGTCGTCGACGAACTGGGGGATTTCCCAGGTCTTTCCTTCCCTGAGCAGACGGCTGATGGTGGGAGTCTGCAGCATGGTTTCGTAAGCGGGGAGCCGTCCCTTCCCCTCTTTGGAAGGGAGAAGCCGCAGGGAAATTACCCCTTTAAGCAGATAGGACAGTTGAGTCCTTACCTCGGCATGCTGATGCGGAGGGAAAAAATTAACGATGCGTTCCAGCGTTTGCGGGGCGTTAACGGTATGCAAAGTACTAAATACCAGCACGCCGGTCTCGGCGGCGGTGAGCGCGGCGGACATAGTCTCGTAATCCCTGATGTTGCCGATGAAAATCACGTCCGGGCTCTGCAGTGTGAACGCGCGCAGCGCTACCGCATATGAAGACACGTCTATCCCCAGCTCCCTCTGATTTATGATGGAACGCTTGTCCTTGAAGGTGAACTCGATCGGTTCTTCCACAGTCAGGATGTGCTTGTTGGCGTTATTGTTCACGTACTCGATCATACTGGCTATCGTGGTGGATTTGCCGCTGCCCACGCTGCCCGTCAGAAGGATCAACCCTCTTTTCTCCATGGAGAGCCTGGAGAGGATATCGGAAGGCAGATGTAATTCCTCGAAAGTCTGTATGGCGGACCGGATGCTCCTGACCACCAGCGCCGGCCAATTCCTCTGCATGAAGATGCTGATACGGAAACGGTTATCCAGTTCCGGGACATACACTCCGAAGTCCACGTCCAGCGTACGCTGAAAGAAGTCCTTTAACTCGTTTGAGGTCAATTCCTTGACCGCTTCGTTTACCTCGTCAAGGGTGATCACCCTTTCGTCAATGGAGACGACCTCGCCGTCTATGCGCAGGCGCACGTTTGACCCGGCGCGGAAGAACATGTCCGAAGCGTTCCTGTCCAGCATCATCTTGAGATAATTCTTGATATTGGTCATAATGGCACCTCCGCTGTCGCCTATGGGGAGATCATCTTCCCGCCGCCACTTATCCGAAAAAAACCTTAAGTTCTGATTATATCATATCTTGGCCGTTTTTCGCTCAAATTCTATCAAAAACTTCTTCATCTCCCTGCCGTAAACATATTCCCCGGCATCTCCTCCGCTTTTCACCACACGGTGGCAAGGGATGAGCATCGGCCAAGGGTTATTCTTCAGGGCGGTCCCCACGGCACGGCAGGCCAGCTCATTCCCCATCTTAGCCGCCACCCATTTATAAGTGCGCACTTGACCGTAGGGAATGGAAGCGACGGTAAGATACACTTCAAGCGCGAATGGACTCAGACCGGTTCTCTTTTTTTTCATTTTCCCAGCATTTTTTTATTGCGCAGAAGGCGATGATAAGAAACCGCAAATCTGTGCGCTTCGTCGCGGATCCTGCGCAGCAGGTTAAGACCGGCGCTTTCCCCGGAAAAGACCATTTCCCTTCCGTCGGCGAAACATACCTTCTCCATACTCCTTGCGGAACGTCCTCTGCGGGCGGCGCCCCGTTCCGGTTTCGCTATACCTATCAGCGGAATACCGAAAACCCCGGCCTCGGACAGTCCGGAAAGAGCGGAGGAAACCTGGCCTCTGCCTCCATCTATGATGATCAAGTCGGGCAGCGGCAGATTCTCCCTGAGCAGCCGGGAATAACGGCGAAAAACGACTTCCTTCATCATGGCGAAATCGTTCATCCCCTGTTCCTGTTTTATGCGGAAACGGCGGTAATTATGCTTATCCGGACCGCCGCCGCTGAAAGAAACAAGAGAACCGCACGATTCCCTCCCCTGGATGCAGGAGATATCGAAAGCCTCTATGCGTTCCGGGACGCTCTTCAGCCGCAGCCTGCGCTTCAGATCATCCAATTCCCTGCGGCTGCCTCCAGCCCTCATCGCGGACAAAGCGGAGATCTGATCCCGTAATCCGGCCGCCGCCTCAAAATCCTTTTCTCCGGCTGCCTGTTCCATTCTGGCCGACAGGTCGGCGATGAGTATCTCATAATTTCCTTCCAGGAAGAGCTTGACGCGCCTGATGACGGCGGCGTAATCCTCCGGAGAGATGCGTCCCGCGCAGGGAACTGGACAAAGTCCGAGCCTGGAATAAAGACAAGGCTTTTTCGGCAGTTTCGCGCAGGAACGAAACCCGAAAAGCCTGCGCACGATCTTCAAAGCGGACCTGGCGGAAGCCGCGTCGGTATAAGGTCCGTAATACCCCGCCCCGGCTTCCGGTTTCCCCCGCTTGCGCACCAGCATTACGACAGGAAAATCGCCGCCGCCGATACTTATGAACGGGAATGTTTTGTCGTCTTTCCTGGATACGTTATAATGCGGCTGTTTTTCTTTTATAATTGAGGCTTCAAGCAGATCCGCTTCCCGTTCGCTGCCGGTGGTGACGAAATCTATCCGCTCTGTTTTTTCCACCAAAGCGGCTGTCCTGGCCGGATGCGGACCGGAAAAGTAGGAAGAAACCCTTTTTCTTAAGGACTTCGCTTTCCCGACGTAAAGAAGCGCACCGACCGCGTTTTTAAAAAAATACACCCCGGGACCGTCCGGCAGTGCCGCGGCCCTTTTTCTTAAAATCAAAGTTTTTTCTTCATCCATCCCAGCAACTCTCCCGGCTCCGGACACCTTAACATCTTGCATATTGCGAGATATACGGCGCAGCAGCAGACAAAGTACACGGCCAGCAATGCCGCGTGAAAAAAGAAACCATCGCCCCGGCAGTGGCCGGGCAGTCTCGACGAAATAAAAAAACAGGCGTATCCGGCGGCCGCGCCGGCGGCGAGCAGCTTCGTCAAAGAAACCGCTATCACCCTAAGATCAAGCCCCCCTGTTTTTTTGTCGAGTATCCGGATAAGCATAAGGAAAGAAACGATTCCCGACACGGAACTTGCCAGGGCCAGCCCTTTTATTTTTAAAGGAAACATCAATAAAGCATTAAGTATGACGTTGATCGCCAGCGCCGCCGCTGATACCTTCACAGGGGAGGCTGTATCATGCATGGCGAAAAAGCAGGAATTCAGCACTTTACTGCCGGCATAAGCGCATAGTCCTATGCTGTAACAGGAGAGCGCATCCGCCGTGGCGGACGAAGCGTAGGCGTCGAACCTGCCTCCGCTAAAAATCCCTTCTATCAGCCGGCCGGAAAGAGCAATAAAAAATGCCGACGCCGGTACCATCAGAAAGAACACCTGGCGCAGGCTGGTCACAAGAGTGGTCTTGAGATCGCCGGTCCCGTCATCGCCTGCGGCCTGTGCGGACATCAGCGGCAGGGACGCCTGCGCCACGGCGTTGCCGAATATCCCCACAGGAAATTGCACCAGTCTGTAGGCGAAATAAAGCACGGCTACTCCGCCCTCTCCCACGGCGAAAGCCAGCGAGCCGAAAACCGAATCGACGAAATTATTGAGCTGATAAATACACGTGCCGAATAATCGCGGCACGAGAAGACGGACGACCTCGGCCGCGCCCGGATGGCTGAATTTAGTCAAGAACCCCTTTACGCGGAATCCGCGGGCGTAGAGAGCCGGGATCTGCGCCGCCAACTGCAGAACCCCGCCTATCAGGATGCCGGAGGCCAGGCCGGTTATCCCTTCCCCGAAAAAAAGGGCGCAAAGAATAATTGAAATATTCAACAGGCACGGCGCAAATGCCGGAGCCTTGAAATGACCTAAGGAATTCAGCATGGCCATGGTATATGCCGCCAGGCTTATCAGCAGTAAATAAGGAAAAACCAGCCTGTTAAGCAGCACTGTCGTCTGGAATTTGACTGGGTCTGCGGTGAATCCCGGAGCGAAAACCCTGATTATAAAGGGAGAAAAGACCACGCCGGCCAGGACTATCGCCGCAAGCACGACCAGAAGGACGTTAAGCAGGACATTGGCCAGTTCCCAGAACTCGGCCTTGTCTCGCCTGAGGGCGTAGCGGCTGAACACCGGCACAAAAGCCGAATTCACCGCGCCTTCTCCGACTATATCACGAAAGAGATTCGGGATGCGGAAGGCCACGACGAAAGCCTGGGCGTAAACGTATACGCCGAACATGCGGGCTATGACTATGTCCCGGCAGAAACCGAGGATGCGGGAACACAGGGTCGCCGCACCGATCAATCCGGCGGAACGCATCATCCCCCTGCATTGGTTATGTAACTCTCTTGTCACGGGCATTCCTTGACAGGTGATAATAAAATATTGATTAATTACCGGCGCCGTTGTATAATTGGACTTCGGGTCAATCCGTCGTCTAACCGTCTGATGACCAGACTTTTATGTATATAATAAATTCACAAGGAGAAAGTTATGCCAAGAAGACGCAGTTCCATATTAATGAACAAATTAAGCAAGAAAAGACACCTGCGTAATTTCAAGATCAAGAAAGAACTCAAGAAAAAGATCAAGGAATTACAGATGCTTGTAGCGTCCAAGAACACCCAGGAAGCGCAAAAAGCCCTTAAAGAAGTTTTTTCTAAACTGGACAAGGCCGCCAAGAAAAAGATTATTCATCCTGCCACGGCCGACCGCCGCAAATCGCGTCTAAACAAAAAAGTAATGAAGACGGCCTGAAGCTCGTTTCTATAGTTGACACCTGTAAGCCGCCGGTGAATTCTTGCCGGCGGTTTCTTTATCCGGATCCGACGGCGAGGGATTGCCGGGCGAGAACCGCAATAAGACGCTCCAGGGCAAAAAGCGGTTTCAGACGGCCGGTTTTTATCTGCAGATCGCAGCGTAATATCTCCTTGAAAGCCGCCGCCGAACGTCCTTTTTCCCATTTAGCGCAGGAATAACGCAGGCCTCCGAGAATGCGTTCCGGTTTCTCCCCGGATTCCATAAGGCTGTGCAAGCCCCGGAGCGCGTCTGCCGCCCGCCCGGAGCGTAACTGCCCGGCAAGAACAAAGACGTCCGCATGCGGAGTTTCCCCGAAGCGGATAAGGCGTCCGGCCCTGCATAAAGATGACTGAAAGGGATCTTTGGGATCGAGCCGTTCGAAATCCACCACAAGCAATATAGATTTGTTTGCGGCCGGGGCGTAAGCCGAGATGAATTTCTTCGCGGCAGACGACAATGCGCCGGCGTTCTTCAGGACTATCATCCGCCGGGAAGCGCTCACCGGAATACTCAAAATCCTTTCCTGCAAAGAACGCAGGTCCATATCGTTGCCGTAAAAAACGTCGAGGTTGAATTCCCGGGTATCGGAAGGCAGGAATGTTTCTTTAAGCTGGTTCAAACGAAGGGTTTTTGCCGCGGAATCTTCGCCGGCAAAAACATAGACAAGGATATCTCCGGCTACCATTGTTCAACAGTGCGCTCCACTATTCTGCGGGCGAGATCGAGCAGCGCGTCGTTAACGGCGGCGTCCTCCGACTTGGCGGCAGCTCCCCTGACGAAATAAGTGGTGTCACCGGTGAAATTCCTTTCTTCCCAGAGCGGTTTGTCTGCGCCGGGTTCCCAGAGGCTTATGTTCACCAACAGGTTCATCCGGTATTCGTCCACTTCGTTATCTGTGTTGTAACGCAGGGGATCCCTGCGGAATTCCACCAATTCGCCTTTCAGTATCAGATCCGCATTCTCTATGCCGACCGGCTTAAGATTGCCGTCCATAAGGAAACGGCGCGTAAGCGTACGGGTAATATCGCTCTCCAGCATCGGACGGTAGACTTTATAACCCTCCCTGGAATCGGACTCGCCGGTAATATCGACCTTATTGACGAAAGGAGCGATGTAAACCGTCTTGTAACTGCCGGTTATCATTGAGCGGGTGGTGTAGCCGCAGGAGGAAAGCAGGAAACCCGCCGCAGCCGAAATAACGGCCGGTATGAACAAAAACCGTAGACGCTTCATTTCTTCTTCCTCTCGAGGATCTGCAGTCTTTCCAGCGATTTCGCGGCCCACATGGTGCCCGGATAATTCTTTACCACGTCTTCATAATATATCCTGGCCGACTGATAAATCCTTTGTTTTTCGTAAAACCTGCCGGAATTGAAGGCGCTGCATGCTTCCTTGTCCTTCAACGCGTCTATGTTCTTCTGCGCCTCTGGCGAAAGAACGGCGTCCGGATGGGCGTTGACGAAAGACATAAACCTTTCCTTTGCCTCCTTTGTCGCGCCCTGGTCGTAATCCGGCCCCTGGGAGACGGCGGCGCGGCAAGCGGCTATCTGAAACTGGGCCGCAGGCACCCATTCGCTGTCCGGATAAGTCTTGATCAGCTTGAAAAAGGCTTCTTCCGCCTCATAGTAACGCGAAAGTCCCTTGAGCACAAGGCCGAGTTTGTACTGGGCCTTGTCCGCCAGCGGTCCGTAATTGGAATTCTCCACCACCTTGGAGAATATCTCCACCCCCGGATTCTCCGGGGCGAATACCGCCGACACGCCTTTTCTCTTGCCGGAAACAAACTCTTCTCCTATACCGTACTGTCTTTCGATAGCCTCCTGGATTTTATCGGAGAAAGGATACTTATCGATCAACAACTGGTAAGCCTTAAACGCCTCGTAAGGCTTGCCGGCGGCTTCGTTTATTCTCCCAAGATAATACTGGCTGACAGCCGCTTCCGCCGACTTAGGGTAAGCCTTGATCAATTTTCGGAATTCTTTCCCGGCTTCGTCGTAATGTTTGCCTTCGAACAGAAAAATCGCCGCTTCAGCCTGTTCTCTCGGGGTGGGTTTCACGGCAGTCTTGGGATTGACCCATTTACCGCTTTTAGGAGTCCATATCCAATAGGCGAACGCGGACTGATCCGTCAGCAGGATGAGAGAGAAGATAACAAGAAATACCTTGGTAAACATAGTGTTTACGGTAGCACAACCGCTATCTTTTGTCAACTGTGTCTTGACAGGAAAAATGACCGGAAAAAACTCTCTTTTCTTAACCGGTACGACGGCATCTCCGCCCTTTTCAACCTTTCCATCTCAACGGCAAATTCCTCTTCAGAATCACAAAGCAGTATCGTACAGGAAAACACCGTGAATCTGCCGGGTTTCAATCTGATCTCCCCGCCGGCGTCGACAAGAAAAACCTTGTCACCCGAAGAGAAGTTGAAATTTCTTCCCTTGTAAAAATACCCCAGCAGTACGGCATCGGAAATCACAATCACTCCGGGTATCTCCCCGCTGCCGGAACCGGGAGGGATGGCGAAATAACAACATTGTGGAAAAGCCAACCTGCCAACGGCTTTCCTGCTCCCGGCCGGCTGCGGCATATAAAAATCGCGTTTCCCGTGCAGTAATGAATACGTATCGAAGCACTCATGCCTGTCCCGCAATGGAGAGGGCTCCTGGCCGCTGCCGCGCGGGCCACTGCTGTACATGATCATCTCCCTGTTGAGATACAGGCCGAAACCTCCGGCAGAGTTCTCGAATTCAAAGAACCTGTGCCTAAGACAGCCTCCATCTTCGTTTCTCCGCTTTTTCCTGCGGATCCTCTGCCTGAAGTCTATAAAAGGCTTTTTCAGATATACGCCGTCCCTGGTCTCTATCTCCAGATCAACGTCTATCCTCCTCCCCTCCAGAGTCATGCTCAAGATCTGTTTCAGGCGCCCGATCTCGTGTTCTTTTGAGACCACCAGCCGCCCTTCCCCGGTCTTTTCCACGGCAAATACCGGGGTGCCGAACGCCGACAAATTCCTGTCGTTCACCGCAGTGAAGGATAATAACTCCCGGCCGTTCCACAATATGCTGTTCCTCTTCCTCGATGAACGAATCTCCACCTTTGAATTCATGACCGCCGCTTCGGAGACCGTCCGCGGAATAAGCCTCCTGATCTCCGTTCTGTCCGACGCGCAGATATCCCTGCCCGTCTTCCGGAAGAACTCCCTTCTGGCCTCCCGGCAGATCCAGAAATCCACTTTGTCTTGTCCCATATCTATGCTGTATATCTTTTCCATATCGCCTATTTTTTTATAATATTCTTCTTCTTCGTTTTTCATCACACCGCGGAAATCATAATAGGCCCCGAACTGACAATAACGCTCCAGGCTGCCGGAAGAATCTACGGGATACATCTTGTTGCCGTCGATTATCAAGTCTGCGCTGCTGAACCGCCTCGACAGCACCGGCCTGCCGTCCGGCGGCTCCAGGCTGAAGACCCGGAAGGAATAATCATAGAGAGAGACCTTGTATCTCCGGATACTGTTATCCAGGCATAATTTACCGTAAAGCCAGTGCAGGGAAGGATAATGATTTGCCAGCACGACGGACGCGGAACCGTTGACGGCCAGCAGTGCCTCGGTCAGCCTCTGAGCCGTATCAAAAATCGTATTTTCTCCCGGGATCCGCGACATGGACATCTTCCCGGCGAAAGAGCTGCTTTGGATCATGCGCATTAACGGCAGCTGCCTGTTAAAATGGGAAATGGACGCGTAATTCAGCAGGCTGAGCGCGATTATGACGGTATATCCCGTTCTTTTCAGCGCCTTTCCCTTCCGGAAAAGCATACTGTGTATACCGCAGGCGGAGATCAAGGCGAATGCCGGAAGGTACTGTACCGTGTAATACGCGGAATGTATCCCGGAAAACCAGTAATAACCGCTATGAAAGATATATGGGATTATTATCCAGAAGACCGGGAGGGCTTTGAAACGGACCCTGTTCCTGAAAAAATACGGTAAAGCGATTATGAAAAGAAAACCTCCCCAATATCCCAATTGGATGGAAAAAAGGTCTTTAAGATACGCGGCGGCCGCGGTAATAACGGAAAAAGTCTCGCCTGTACGTATGCTTGAACTGAAACCTTTTATGTCCTGCAGGTAATACCCGAACACCCCCGGAACGAAGTCCTGGCTGAATAATACGAAGAAAAGCAACAGGAATAAAGCCGCCCCGGCTGCGATGTTCACTACCCGACGGACGAAGGACCGGTCTCTTATGGAATCGCGCCTGAAGCCGGATAACAAATAAAGACCCGCAGGCAAAAGCACGTAAACCACGCTTTTCTCCATCTTCAGCTTTACGAGAACGAGAAGACACAGCGCAAAAAGCAGGGTTTTCCGGGTGGACCGGAAGAAACCGGAGGAAAGAAAATAATAAATACAGAGGGATACCATGCTTGCGGCGGCTATCGTTGTGAAATATATCCGCGCGAAACCGAAAATGGCCGGATACATCAGCACCAGGAATGCCGACAGGCAGCCGACCTCCCTGTTCTTCATCAACGTCCCTGTTTTATACAGGCTGAAGACGAGAAGAAAAAGAAAAAGGAAATTAGGATATACCGCCGTCTGATAAGAAACGCCGAAGAGAAGAAAGAACGGCCAGCAGAAAATCTCATACAGGCTTCTTTCCCTGCCCTCCGGGCCTATAGACTGCCAGATCATCCTGGGCATGCCGCCGGGATCGTCCTGCAGCAGGTAAAAACGCTGCACAGAATCATAAACCATTTGTTCCAGGCAGTTGAACCCGGTATTTATCCTCAAATAAACTACATTATGCGCCGTATAGACAAAGAGAAACAGGAGAAAAACAACAACCATTACGTTGGTCTTACTGCGTGCAGCCGGCCTCATCGCTTGAATCTCCTCCCGGCCCCTGTAGGCCGCGTATCCTCTCTTGCCGTGTATATGCCTGAAAATCTTTCTTCAGACGCTTATCTTCAACAAATGCACGGCCGCTTCAACGTGCCGCAGGAACTCCCGCAGCGAATTGATCCGCGACAGGCGCCTTAGTATAAATTCCGGATTGAAGAAAAACCTGCGGTATGCGGCCTTCTCGATCTTTACCAGTTCATCCGCCGGGACATACATCGTCCCCCCGCGGGGCAAACCGTAATGATTGACCTCGCACGGGCCGTTGTCTTTCAATAACCCCGTTTTTTCATATATAGAAAACAGTTCGGTGCCGTAAAAAGGGACGGAAAAAGAGAAATTCACGACGTCGCCCTTCAATTCACACGCGAAGTCCACGGTTTCCGTTATATGTTTTCTCGTCTCCCAGGGGAAACCTATTATAAAGAATAAATACGCCTGCAGTCCGCATTCTTTGCAGGTATTGACTGCGCGGCGCACTTGTTCTTTGGTTATATTCTTTTTTATCATCCGCAGTGTATCTTCGCTGCCGCTCTCCGCGCCTATGCCGACGGCAAAACAACCCGCCCGTTTCATCGCCATTCCGAGTTCTCTATCCAGACAATCCGCGCGGCTGTTTACCGCCCAGCGCACAGACAGGCCGCTGCCGGAAAGCTCCGCACAAAACCGCATCACCCACTCTCTGTCGGCGGTAAAGTTGTCCGCGCGCAGCCAGAAATCCCTTATCCCGTGTCGGCATACGCATTCCCGCAGTTCTTCGATCAAAGAAACATGCCCGCGCAAGCGCAATCGTCTGCCGTTCACCAGAGGCGCCAGACAAAACACGCATTCCCCGAAACAGCCCTTCCCGGCCAGGACCAGCCCCATCTTCCTGCCGTTGTCCGGCATCCGGTACAGCCCGTTGTCCAGCAAATGCCTTGAGGGAAAAGGCAGGGAATCAAGATCGGGAAGGACCCGCCTGGGCCGTGTCACAAAGGCCGCCGCGTCCTCGCGGAAAGTGATCCCGGGGACGTCCCGCAGGGGGATCCCGCTCATGATCTTCTCCAGGGAATCCTCCGGTTCTTCCCAAAGGACCAGATCTATCTCCCCGGTCCCGCATAACACATCCCGCCCTTTGTCGGGGAAAAAACCTTTCAACACGCAGAGCGTACCGCTCTTGTGCTTCCTGGCGATGGAGAAGGCGCGGCAATCCTCCCGGCAGGTGAACAATGCGGCGCTGACCAGGAGGAGGTCCGGAGAGAGCAGGCGGATATCTTTCTCTGCGTCCTTCCAGCTTTTTCCGGCCGCCGGATAATCACGGATCTCCGTTCTGACCCCGCGTCCTTCCAGCACCGACGCCAGATAAGCGAGATCCATAGCGGGCCTTACGATGCTCACGCTTTCCGATTCCACCGGGGACTGGCAGCGTTCGAAACGGTCGTAGATGCCCGTGGGGGGATATATCAACAGCGCGGTCTTCACGGATCCCTTACTTATCATCTTTTTTCTCCGCCGGAGAAAACCCGCAAAGACTTATCCCGTATTCTTTCAATGATCCCTTCACGTCCGCGGAACACAATAAATCGGTCTCCTTGTCCCAGGCATATCCCCAGCCTCCGTAGAGGGAGGACAATTCCCCGCCGTCCCTGCCGGGATGGCAGATGATCTCGGTTTTCCCTTCTTTCAAAGCGGCAATCATACCTTTCAACTCGGACCTTCCCATCCTTCCGGAATAGAGCACGCCACTTGTCTCCGTGCACGCCTCCAAACCGGCCTTCTTGACCCTGGATAAGGCGCGCGCGCAAAGCATATTCAATATTATCTGCCAGGCCGCCCTTCGCCGGTCCGCGCCGAGCCAGTGCCGCGCCGGTCCGGAGAATGGAACGCGGATGTATCTCACCCCGTATTCCCTGCAATTTGATATCACTATATCGAGTATCGCGGGCAGAAGATGGAGATGCTGATGGCTGTTGACGTGCGTCACGCGCACCCCTGCGCTGCTGATTTTCCCGAACTGGGCCTTTATTTCCTTTTCCAATCCGCGCAGCCCGATACCGCCCAGGAAGTATCGCGCGAGAAAAACCGGCCAGCTACCTGGCAAACGGCCGTCCCTGCCGCAAAGGCCGTTCTTTCCGGCAGCCGCCGACAACGCTTCTTCCCCGGTAAAGACAAGATGAAGGCCTGCGCTTAACCCCGGGACCCGCCGGCAGAAAGCCAGCGCTTCTTCGTATTCGCTGCCGTTGACGCATAAAGAAACGGAAGTTACTATTCCTCTTTCCACGCAATCCATTATGCCGCGGTTGATGCCCCGGGCAAGGCCGAAGTCGTCGGCTGTCACAACCAGCTCTTTAATATTCTCACCCCTTCCTGAAAATCCTCCGCCTTAAGTTGACCGGCGCATCCCAAGAGACGTGGGACGAGCCGGCCTGGC
>Ga0265297_10003764_pt1 | contig 26601 bp, 22 predicted proteins | sample Munlanlwell13791_FD_192502 | JGI IMG/M metagenome (GOLD analysis project Ga0265297, IMG submission 192502) | Leachate microbial communities from a municipal landfill in Southern Ontario, Canada - Leachate well 137-91 | ecosystem: Engineered > Solid waste > Landfill > Unclassified | place...
ACTCAAGGACTGAAATGGCGGATGGGGTGGGATTCGAACCCACGGTGAGTTGCCCCACGGCGGTTTTCAAGACCGCTGCCTTAAACCACTCGGCCACCCATCCGGTGCGCCCTTTTAGCCTTGGCGCGGGCGGGCGCGCAACCGGTTCGGGTCACGCCAGACCGAAGAAGGGCGAAAGGTCGGGCAGGGGGCCGTCCTCGGCGAAGGCGAGCAGGCCGACGATCAGGCGGTTGGCCAGGGCCGGGCCGATCTTGGCCTTCTGCATCAGCATCCGCGCCTTGGCGATCATTTCGTCCTGGTCGAGGGGGGCTTCCGGATCGCCCTTGGCGTGGGTGCGGGCAGCGGCCAGGCGCTCGCCCCCTTCGAGGGAGACGGTGACGGCGCTGCCCCAGGCGGCGGGATAGGCGGCGGCATAATTGTCGCCGAGCGTGATGCCGATGCGGGGGCGGAGGGGCGCGTGCGCTTCGCGGGCCGGGGCCTCGAAGCTGTCGAAATCGACCTTGCCGTCGGCCAGGGCGGCGGCGACCGTGTGTTGGAGCGAGAATTTCGCCTCATAGGGCGATTGCGGCTCCGGCCTGTCGCAGACGTCGAGGGCGGCGCCGTAAGTCTCGACCTCGACCCGCTCGATCGTCCGGCCCTCGAGTTTGGGCGCCAGTTCGAGGGCGGCGTCGATCGCGGGATGGGTATGGCGGCAGCAGGGCCAGGGCTTGATCGATGTCCGGCGCAGCGCCCAGGGCGCATCCGGCTCGGCCAGCACCGCGTCCGGCTGCGCGTCGGGGCAGGTGGCGCGGAAGAAGCCCCTGGCGCCTTCGAGGATGGCGGGCGGGCCGGAGAAGCCGCGGGCGGCGAGATCGGCGGCGGTGACGCCGGCGCTGGCGGCATGGCCGGCGTGGAGATGTTTGGTCATCGCCCCGGTCTCGATGAACTGCCAGAGGCCGGCGGCCTGGCTGCCGGCATTGCCGAAGGCGTCGACCATGGCGCCAGATCCCAGCCCGAGCAGGCGGCCGGCCGCGGCGGCAGCGCCGAAGGGGCCGCAAGTGGCGGTATTGTGCCAGATCCGGTAATGCGCCGGGCCGACCGCGCTGCCGATCCGGCAGGCCGCCTCGAAACCCCAGAGCACGGCATCGAGAAAGGCATGGCCGCGCACATCGAGCCGGGCCCCGAGGGCGAGCGCCGCCGGCACCACGACGCAGCCCGGATGCACGACGGACGCGCGGTGCAGGTCGTCCACTTCGAGGATATGGGTCATGGCGCCCATGACGAAGGCCTTGCCGGCGCTGTCGCGCGGTTCCGCCCCGGCATGCGCGGCCAGGATGCGGCCCGCTTCGGTGTTGCGCCCGGCGAGCGCATTGGCGATCGCATCGAGGGCGAAAAGGGCGGCGGCCCGGCGATCGTCTTCGTTGATCGGCTTTTGGCGCAGCAGGCTGTCGAGCCCTTCGGTCAGGCTTGGCATGTCATCCTCGTCCGGCGTTCCCCTGGCCCCACACCATGGCCCTGGCGGCCAGGGTATGGCAAACAGGAAGGAACAGCGATTCGAGCGACGAAATGATAACCGAGGTCACGACCGGGCCGCGCCGCCACGGCCCCTGGCTCCTTCTTTTGGCATTCTGCCTGACCGCCTGCGCCGGCCAGCCGGCCGCACGCCGCCCGGCGACACCCGCACCGGTGACCTCCGAAAACCCGCCGCCGCTGGCCGACGCGGGCTTCGAAGCCTGGCTCGAAGATTTCAAGGCGGAAGCGCTGGGCAAGGGAATCAGCCAGGCCACGGTCTCCCGCGCCTTCGTCGGCATCACGCCGAACGACCGGGTGGTCGAGCTCGACCGCAAGCAGCCCGAAGGCACCATCACCTTCGAGCGCTATTTCGCCAATACGGTGACCGACGTCAGGGTCAAGCGCGGCCGCGCCCTGCTCGAGGAGAATCGGGCGATGCTCGATTCGGTGGCCGCCACTTACGGCGTACCGGCCAAGGTCGTGGTGGCGCTATGGGGCGTCGAATCCGGCTTCGGCGCCAATATGGGCAAATTCTCGATCGTCCGCTCGCTCGCCACCCTGGCCTATGAGGGCAGACGCGCCGCCTTCTTCCGCGACGAGCTGACCAATGCGCTCCGCATCATGGACCAGGAAGGCTTCGGCACGGACAAGCTGGTCGGCTCCTGGGCAGGCGCCATGGGGCAATGCCAGTTCATGCCGTCGAGCTATCTCAAATGGGCGGTCGATTTCGACGGCGACGGCCACCGCGACATCTGGGCGACCAGGGCCGATGTCTTCGGCTCGGCCGCCAACTACCTGAAGCAGAACGGCTGGAAGGCCGGCGAATCCTGGGGCTGGCTTGGCGAAATCCAACCTCGGGCTCCAAGTGAAGAAGAGCCTGGCCGAATGGAAGGCCCTCGGCATCCGCCAAGCCGACGGCAGCCCGCTGCCGGTGGCCGATCTTTCCGCCTCGCTGATCAACCCCGGGGACGGGGCGCGCTACTTCCTGGTCTACGACAATTTCCGCGTCGTGATGCGCTGGAACAAGTCGACCTATTTCGCCACCTCGGTGCTGTCGCTGGCCGATCGGATCGGCGGGGGCAACTAGGATGTTGAGGCTTTCCCGGCCTGGGTCACAATATGCAGTAGGCGCTGCCGAGTCCCGGACCGCCACGACCGCCCATCGGAGCCCGCGCGTGACCGCCGCCCGCCTCATCCGTTCGCCCGCCCTGGCGCTATTGCTCGCGGCCGCCGCCCTCGGTGCCTGCTCGAGCAGCAGCAACAGCAATGCGACGACCCGGCCGGGCGTCGTCCAGGCCGTGCTGAAGCCCTATCAGATCAACGGCGTCTGGTACTATCCGAAGACCGACTGGAACTATGACGAGACGGGCATCGCGTCCTGGTACGGCGAGCCTTTCCACGGGCGGAAGACGGCGGTCGGCGAGACCTACGACATGAACGCGATGACGGCGGCGCACAAGACCTTGCAACTGCCGGTCAATGCCCGTGTCACCAACCTCGAAAACGGCCGTTCGGTGATCGTGCGCATCAACGACCGCGGCCCCTTCGTGAACGAACGCCTGATCGACCTGTCGCGCCGGGCGGCCCAACTGCTCGGCTTCGATCGCCAGGGCACGGCCCGGGTCCGCGTTCAGGTGGTGGACGAGAGCGGCCGGCCGGGCGGCGGCGGCACCCTGCCGCCCGCCAGTACGACGCCGGAGGAGCGGACGGCCGCAGCGGCAGCCCCCGTGGGCACGGTCACCGCGACGCCGCTGGCCCCGCCGAGCGGGGCGCGCGGCACCGCCGGCCCGGCGCCGCGGCCGGCCACGCCACCCTCGACCGGGCCGCTGGTCGCCGCCGCACCGACCGCGCCGCCGCCCCCGGTGGTGACCACGGTGGCGGTCAGGCCGACCGCGATCTATGTTCAGGCCGGCGCCTTCCTGCAGCTCAACAATGCGTCGCGCCTGCGCGACAGGCTGGCCCGTTACGGGCGGAGCTTCATCGCCCAGGCGACGATCGACGGCCAATTGTTCTATCGCGTGCGGGTCGGCCCGATCGCCAATGTGGACCAGGCCGACAGCATCCTGGATCAGATCATCGCGTCGGGTGAGACCGGCGCCCGCATCGTCGTCGAATGACGATTTCGGAGATTTCAGCCATGCCGCAGTTCCTGCGTCGATTCCTGCCTCTGCTCTCCGCCGTCCTGGTGCTCGCCGTCCTCGCCCCCGCCGCAGCGCGGGCCGAAGCGCTGGAGACCCCGGCACGGGAAGCGATCCTGATCGACCTTTCGACCCATACCGTCCTGTTCGAGAAAAACTCGGACGAGCTGATGACGCCGTCGTCCATGACCAAGCTCATGACGATCTACATCCTGTTCGAGAAGCTGGCCAAGGGCGCCATCAAGATGGAAGACACGCTGCCGGTCTCCGAGCGGGCGTGGCGCATGGCCGGCTCCAAGATGTTCGTCAAGGTGGGCGAGCGGGTGGCCGTCAGCGATCTGATCCGCGGCATCATCGTGCAGTCCGGCAACGACGCCTGCGTCGTGGTGGCCGAGGGCCTGGCGTCGACCGAGGAAGCCTTCGCCGCCCAGATGACCGCCAAGGGCAAGGAACTGGGCCTGAAGAGCAGCACCTTCAAGAATGCCAGCGGCTGGCCCGACCCCGACCACCGCATGACCGCGCGCGACCTTTCAGTGCTGGCGGAACATCTGATCGAGGATTTCCCGCAGTATTACCCGCTCTTTTCCGAAACCTCGTTCCGTTACAACAACATCAACCAGCAGAACCGCGACCCGCTGCTGACCAGCTTCCCCGGCGCCGACGGGCTGAAGACCGGCCATACCGAGGACGGCGGCTACGGCCTGGTCGGCTCGGCCAAGCGTGACGGGCGGCGCCTGCTGCTGGTCATCAACGGGCTGAACAGCATGAAGGAACGGGCGCAGGAATCCGCCCGCATCATGGATTGGGGCTTCCGCGAGTTCCAGACCTACACGATGGCCAAGAAGGGCGAGGCCCTGGCCGACGCCAAGGTCTGGCAGGGCGAGGAGGACAGCGTGCCCCTGACCGTGGCGGCCGACGCCCAGGTCACGCTGCGCCGGGTCGACCGTGCCGCCATGGTGGTGAAGGTCGTCTATGACGGGCCGATCCCGGCCCCGATCGCGGCCGGTCAGCAGATCGCGTCGCTCGAGATCACGGCGCCCAACATGCCGGTCATCAGCGTGCCCCTGGTGGCCGCCAAGGAGGTACCGCGCCAAGGTGTGATCGGGCGGATCTTCGGCTCGTTCCGCTATCTCCTGTCGGGCGACGCCAGCTAGTGACGGGCGGGCGCTTCATCGTCCTCGAGGGCGGGGAAGGGGCCGGCAAGACCGGAACCATCGCCTTCCTGGCGGCCGAGCTGCGCGCCCGCGGCCGCGACGTCGTCACCACGCGGGAGCCGGGCGGCACGCCGGAAGGGGCGGCATTGCGCCGCCTGCTGCTCGCCGGCGAGGGCTTCGACTGGACGCCGGAGGCCGAACTCCTGCTGATGACGGCGGATCGGGCGCAGCATGTCGCCCGCGTCGTCCGCCCGGCCCTGGCGGCAGGGCGGATCGTGATTTCCGACCGCTATGCCGGCTCGACGCTGGCCTATCAAGGGGCGGGACGGGGGCTCGACCGCGAGCTGATCCTCGATCTGCACCGTCGCGCCCTGAACGACCTCTGGCCCGATCTCACCCTGGTGCTCGACGTGCCGCCGGAAATCGGGCTGCGCCGCAGCCTCGCCCGCCTCGGCAGCGAGGGGGTAGACGAGGGGCGTTTCGAGGGCCTGGACCTCGATTTCCATCGCCGCGTCCGCCAATCTTTCCTCGACCTCGCCGCGGCGGCCGGTCCCGGGGCGCGGGTGATCGATGCCACGGCGACGCCGGAGACGGTCAAGGCCGAGGCGCTGGCGGCCGTGCTCGGCGTTCTGGGCTGACCATGGCCAAGGCCGACGCCGAAGTCCCGGCCCTGCCGTTGCCGCGTGCGACGGCGGGCTTGGTCGGCCACGCCGAGGCCGAGGCGACGCTGCTCGACGCCGCCCGGTCGGGCAAGCTGCATCACGCCTGGTTGATCACCGGGCCGCGCGGCATCGGCAAGGCGACCTTGGCCTATCGCTTCGCCCGCTATCTCTTCGCCCATGGCACCGGCGGCGCGACCGACATGTTCGGTGCCGGGCCGACCAGCCTCTTCGTCGATCCCGAAGAATCCGTATTCCGGCGGATCGCCGCCAGCTCCCACCCCGACCTCGTCACCCTGGAGCGGGAGGAGAATCCGCGCACCAAGGCGCTGCGCGACGAAATCGTGGTCGACCAGGTGCGCGATCTCGCCTCCTTCTTCGCCATGACCCCGGCGGAGGGCGGCTTTCGCGTCGCGGTGATCGACGCGATCGACGAGATGAACCGGAACGCCGCCAACGCCTTGCTGAAGCTCCTGGAAGAGCCGCCGCCGCGGAGCATTCTCCTGCTCGTCGCCCATGCGCCGGGCCGCCTGCTGCCCACCATCCGCTCGCGCTGCCGGCGGCTGGCGCTGCGCCCGCTGGCGGACGAACAGGTCGCCGATATCGTGACCCGCCTCCGCCCGGACGTGACGGCGGGCGAGGTCGACGGCCTGTGCCGGCTGGCCGACGGCAGCCCGGGCCGGGCGCTCGCCCTTCAGGCGGCGGGCGGGCTCAAGCAATACCGGGCGATCGGCGACCTTCTGGCACCGCTCGGCCGCCATCAGGCGCTCGACATCAAGGCGGTGGGCGACCTGGCGGACCGCTTCGCCGGGCGGGAAGGGGGCGACCTGTTCCGCCTGACCTTCGAGTTGATCGGCCTCTGGCTGACCCGCATGGTCCGCCTCGGCGTCACCGGGGCGATCGCCGAGGCGGTGCCGGGCGAAGCGGCAGCAATGCAGGCGCTTGCCCATAGTGCGCGGCTTGAACGCTGGGGCGAGGTATGGGAGAAGATCAACGCCTTGGCCGCGCGCGCCGAGGCGGTCAATCTCGACCGACGGCAGGTCCTCGTCGCCGCCCTCGGCATGATCGAGCGAACCGGCCGGCAGGGTAGTCCCTGACCCCGCGTCCGCCTGGCCCCCTGGAGTTCCGAATGGCCGATTCCGATCCGTTCTACATCACGACGGCGATTTCCTATCCGAACGGCGTGCCGCACATCGGCCATGCCTATGAGGCGATCGCCACCGATGCGCTCGCCCGCTTCCAGCGCCTCGACGGGCGCGAGGTCTATTTCCTGACCGGCACCGACGAACACGGTCAGAAGATGCTGCAGACGGCGCGGCGCGAAGGCATGACCGCCCAGGAACTGGCCGACCGGAATTCGGCTCGTTTCCAGGACATGGTGACGATGCTCGGCTGCTCGAACGACGACTTCATCCGCACGAGCGAACCCCGGCACCACCGTTCGGTCCAACAGATCTGGGAACGCATGGTCGCCGCCGGCGATATCTACAAGCATGTCTATTCCGGCTGGTACTCGGTCCGCGACGAAGCCTATTACACCGAGGAAGAGACCGAGGTCCGGGCCGACGGCGTCCGCTACGGCGCCCAGGGCACCCCGGTCGAATGGGTGGAGGAGGAGAGCTATTTCTTCCGCCTGTCCGACTATCAGGAGCGCCTGCTCGCGCATTACGAGGCGAACCCCGATTTCATCGGCCCGGCCGAACGGCGGAACGAGGTGGTCAGCTTCGTGAAGCGCGGCCTGAAGGATCTCTCGGTCTCGCGCACCACCTTCGACTGGGGCATTCCGGTGCCCGGCGATCCGAAGCATGTGATGTATGTCTGGGTCGACGCCCTGACCAATTACATCACCGGCGTCGGCTATCCGGACGAGGGTTCGCCACTCTGGCATTTCTGGCCCGCCTCGGTCCATGTCATCGGCAAGGACATCGTGCGCTTCCACGCGGTCTATTGGCCGGCCTTCCTGATGTCCGCCGGCATCGCCCTGCCGAAGCGCGTCTTCGCCCATGGCTTCCTGTTCAACAGGGGCGAAAAGATGTCGAAGTCGGTCGGCAATGTGATCGACCCCTTCAGCCTGGTCGACACCTACGGGCTCGACCAGGTGCGTTACTTCTTCCTGCGCGAAGTGCCCTTCGGCCAGGACGGCAACTACAGCCACGAGGCGATCGTCAACCGGATCAACGCCGATCTCGCCAACGACCTCGGCAATCTGGCGCAGCGCTCGCTCTCCATGATCGCCAAGAACGTCGGCGGCAAGGTGCCCCATGCCGGCCAGCTTTCCGAGGCCGACGGCGCCGTGCTCGACCAGGCGGACGGTCTCTATGCCGTCGCCAAGGCCGCCATGGAACGCCAGGAGATCCATGCGGCGCTGGCCGCGATCTGGGCCTGCGTCGCCGACACCAACCGCTATTTCGCGGGCGAGGCGCCCTGGGCGCTGAAGAAGACCGATCCGGCGCGCATGGAAACCGTGCTCTATGTCACGGCCGAGGCGATCCGCCAGATCGCCATCCTGGCCCAGCCGGTGATGCCGGCCAGCGCCGCCCGCCTGCTCGACCAGCTCGCCGTGCCGGAAGAGGCGCGGGACTTCGCCTCGCTCGGCACCCATGGCCGCCTCGTCCCCGGCCGGCCGCTGCCGGCGCCGCAGGGTGTCTTCCCGCGTTACGTGGAGGCGGAGGCCACGGCCTGATGCTGATCGACAGCCACTGCCACCTGGATTTCCCGGATTTCGAGGGCGAGCTCGACGCCGTGGTCGCCCGCGCCCGGGCCGCCGGGGTCGGCGCCATGCTGACCATTGGCACCACGCTGGCGAAATCCGCACGGGTGATCGCGGTCGCGGAGCGTTACGCCAATGTCTGGGCCTCGGTCGGCATCCACCCGCACGAGGCCGAGGCGGAGCCCGACGTCCAGGCCCGCACCCTGGTCGAGCTGAGCCGCCACCCCAAGGTGATCGCGATCGGCGAGACCGGCCTCGACTATTTCTACGAGCATGCCCCGCGCGAAGCGCAGAAGGCCAATTTCCGCGCCCATATCCAGGCGGCGCGGGAAACCGGCCTGCCGATCATCATCCACACCCGCGACGCCGACGACGATACGGCGGAAATCCTGCGCGACGAGATGGGGAAGGGCGCCTTTCCGGGCCTGATCCACTGCTTCACCTCGAGCGCCGAACTGGCCCGCACCGCCCTCGACCTCGGCCTGTCGATTTCCTTCTCCGGCATCGTCACCTTCAAGAATGCCGCGAACTTGCGCGAGATCGCGGCCGAGGTGCCGGCCGAGCGCCTGCTGGTCGAGACGGATTCGCCCTATCTCGCCCCGGTGCCGCATCGGGGCCGGCGGAACGAACCGGCCTTTGTCGCCGACACGGCGCGCGTGGTCGCCACAGCAAGGGGTATGTCGCCGGAAGCGCTGGCGGAACTGACCACCGCCAATTTCCGCCGCCTGTTCACCAAGGCCGATGTCGCGGCCGCCCTGGCCGCGGCATGAGAGAGGCGATGAAGGTCACCGTGCTCGGCTGCGGCACCTCGGGCGGGGTGCCGTCGATCACCGGCAACTGGGGCCGCTGCGACCCGGCCGAGCCGAAGAACCGGCGCCGCCGCGTCTCCATCCTGGTCGAGCAGGGACCGGCCTCTCTCGTCGTCGATACATCGCCCGATTTCCGCGAGCAATGCATCTCGGCCGGCGTGCAGCGGCTCGACGGCGTGCTCTTCACCCACGACCATGCCGACCATTGCCATGGCATCGACGACCTGCGCGGCATCGCCGGGGTGATGCGCCAGCGCGTGCCGGTCTATGCCGACCCACGCACGCTGGGCACGCTGAGCCGGCGCTTCTCCTATATTTTCCAGGGCAACGGCGGCTATCCCGCGATCTGCGAAGGCCACGAGATCGGCGGGCCTTTCACACTCGCCGGGATCGACGTCGTGCCGTTCCGCCAGATCCATGGCGACATCGAATCCCTGGGCTTCCGCTTCGGCCCGGTCGCCTATTCGACCGACCTGAATGGCCTGCCGGACGAATCCTTCGACATTCTCGATGGCGTGAAGGTCTGGATCGTCGACGCACTCCGCCATACGCCGCACCCGAGCCACGCCCATCTCGAGCGGACGCTCGGCTGGATCGCCCGCCTGAAGCCGGAGCGCGCGATCTTGACCCATATGACCTGGGAAATGGACTACGCCACCCTGCGGGCCGAACTGCCGGACGGCGTCGAACCCGCCTACGACGGCATGGTCGTCGAACTCGGTTGACGCCGCCCGCGTCGGCCGCCTGCGTTGGGTCTTGCGGCCTCTAGACCGATTGGTCTAGTCTGGTGGCGGACCAGGGAGAAACATCCATGACCGATCGACCCATGCCCAACGACCCGGCGGCGATGCTGGCGCTCCTGAAGCGCTCCGTGCTCGGCTCCGGCTTTTCGACCTTGCTCGGGGCGGAACCGCTGCATTGCTGGCAGGGCGAATCCGAGCTGCTGATCCATCTGCGGCCGGAACTGACCCAGCATCACGGCTTCGCCCATGGTGCCGTGGTCGGCGCCGCCGCGGACAACGCCTGCGCCTGGGCCGCCGCCAGCGTGGCCGGCGACGTCGTCACCGCCAACTACAGCCTGCATCTGATCGCCCCGGCGCGGGGCGAGCGGCTGCGTGCCAAGGGCCGGGTCCTGAAGAACGGGCGGCGGCAGTTGACGGTCAGGGCCGACATCTTCGCCGAGACCGGCGACGACAGCCGCCTGGTCGCCACCGCCCTGGCCGCGATCGCGCGGGTCGAGGCCTGAGCGGGTCGAGGCCTGAGCGGGTGGCAGCCTGAGCGGATTCCCCGCGGCCGGAAGATGCACTAGCCTCGTCACCATGGCGGAGAGACAAACAGCAGACGGCACCGGCGATCGGCCGACGCGCGAGCGCATCCTGCGGGCCGGGGTGCACCTGTTCCAGGCCCAGGGCTACCACGGCACCGGCGTCGCCGCGATCCTGGCGCGCTCGCGCGCACCCAAGGGATCGTTCTACCACCATTTCCCGGACGGCAAGGAAGAGCTGGCGGTCGCCGCCGTGGACTGGCTGGCGGGCGAGGTGAACGACTATCTCGACGCGCTGCTGGCCGCCGGGGCCGACGGGGCCGCCATGGCGGTCGGCTTCGCCGAACACGCCGCCCTCGGCCTCGCCCATGCCGAGAGCATGCGCGGCTCGCTGGTCACCGTGCTGGCGGCCGAGGCCGTGCCTGGCTCGAAACCGATCGCGGCTGCCTTGCAGGCGGCAGTGGCGAGTTGGCTCGCCCGGCTGGCAAAGGGTTTCGCCGCCGCCGGGCCCGAGGCCGCGGCCGTCCGCGCGCGGGAAGTCCTGGCCCTGATCGAAGGAGCGACCGTGATCGCCCGGATCGCGGGCCGGCCCGAGGATCTGGTGGCGATCGTCCGCGCCGGCGTGGCCCGCGCCTGAGCGGCGCCTATTGGCGGGCGGAAGCCGATTCCTCGGCCTTGGTGCGGAAGGCGGCGAGGCAGTCCTCGACCTGCTGGGCGTCGCGGCCGTGGTGGCGGAGCGCGCTGCCGGCGAGCTGCAGGCTCGCCTCGATCGCCTCGGGCACCACTTCGGTGGCGCCGGCGCCATGCAGGTTGCGGGCGGAGGTGAGGTCATGGGCGCGGGCGATCACCGGCATGTCGGGCACGAGTTGGCGCACCGCCTGGAGCGTCGCCAGGCTGGCCGGGACATTGTCGAGCGCGATGACGACCAGGCTCGCCCGCGCAATGCCGACCGAGCGCAGCACCGCCGGCAGCCGGCAGTCGCCGTAATAGGCGTCGTAGCCGGCCTTCCTTGCTGCCGCGACCGCCTGGGTCGAGACGTCGAGCGCCACATAGGGCAGGTCGTTCGCCATCATCACTTCGGCGACCGTGCGGCCGACTCTGCCGAAGCCGGCGATCAGCACGGGCGAAACGGTCTCCGGCGGCATGTGAGGCGACATCGAGGGATCCCGCGTCAGATCTTCCACCCTGCCGCCGATCCAGCCGCCGAGGGCGATGACGAAGGGCGTCGCCGCCAGGCTGAGCGCGGCCACGATGGCGACGACGGAGGCGAGTTCGGCCGACATCAGCCCGCTGCCGCGTGCCAGGTTGGCCACCACGAAGGTGAATTCGCCCGCCTGGGCGAGCAGCGTGCCGACCCTGACGGCAGAGGCCGCGGGCAGGCCGAAGACATAGCCGAGGCCGCCGGCCACCGCCGCCTTGATGACGATCAGGGCGACGGTCAGGCCGAGCACTAGGCCCGGTGCCGCGAACAGCGGCTTCAGGTCGAGCGCCATGCCCAGGCTGACGAAGAAGAGGCCGAGCAGCAGGCCGCGGAAAGGCTCGACGTCGGCATCGACCTGGTGGCGATAGGGCGTGTCGGCCAGCGCCAGGCCGGCCAGGAAGGCGCCCAGCGCCATCGACATGCCGGCCAGCTCGACCAGCAGGCCGAGGCCGAGCACGACGAGCAGACAGAGTCCGGTGAACAGTTCCGGCTGATGCGAATCCGCGACCAGCCGGAACAGGCGGCGCAGCAGGAAGCGTCCGCCGAACAGGATCACCGCGATGGCGCCGACACCCTTGACCAGGCCGAACAGGCCGGCCCAGAGATCGACCTCGCCCTGGGGCGAGGCGAGCACGCCGATCAGCGAGAGGAGCGGCACCACCGCGAGGTCCTGGAGCAGCAGGACGGCGACCGTCGCCCTGCCAAAGCGCGTCACCGTCTCGTGCCTCTCGACCATCACGCGGACCACGGTCGCCGTCGACGACAGGGCGAGGCCGCCCGAGATCGCAATGATCGTGCCGGTCGAAAAGCCGGTGCCGTCCAGCAGCGGCACCAGCGAAAGGCAGAGGGCGATGACCAGCAGCGTGCCCACCACCTGCGCCGTGCCCAGGCCGAAGATGAAGCGGCGCATCGCCGTCAGCCGGTTCAGCGGCAGGTCGAGGCCGATGGCGAAGAGCAGGAAGACGACGCCCAGTTCCGCCAGGCCCTTCAGCGCTTCAGTGTCGGTCACCAGGCCGAGGCCCGACGGCCCGATCGCGAGGCCCGAGGCGATATAGGCGAGCAGGGGCGGCACCCGAAGGCGGCCCAGAAAAGTTGCCGCCAGCACTGCCACCGCGAGGAGTATCAGGATGCTGGGGACATCATGCGCGTTGACACTCATCGCCGGCGCCCGGTCCTTGCGGGCGACTCGCCCCATTTGGTGTCGCAGTTTGGCAAGCGACCGCTCGAACGAAAAGCATCGAAGTGGAACAGGGAAGAGTTGCAGGGGTTTCCTTACCAGGTCCGACACCCGATCGATGGTGCTCGACGGCCACCGTGCAACCAGTAGCTCAAGATTCGGTAGCCTCGAGATCATGCGTATCGTCCTCGCCGTCCTCTCCCTCGTCCTGGCTCTCCTGGCCCTGCTGGCACCCGCGATCTGGAACGGGTTCCCCATCACCTTCCACGACACCGGCGGCTATCTCGCCCGCTGGTACGAGACGGAACCGGGCAACGGCCGCGCCACGCCTTACGGCCTGTTCATCGAGGGCCTGCACCTCGGCCTCGCCTATTGGCCGGCGATCGTCGCGCAAAGCCTCCTGGTGATCGCCGTGGTGGGCGAGGCCGGGCGCAGCCTGCTCGGCCTGCGCGGGGCCAATGCCGTGCTTTTCGCCGGTGGGGCCACCATCCTGCTCGCCCTGGTGACCGGCATTTCCTGGTACGCGGCCCAGCTCCTGCCCGACATCCTGGCGCCTTGCGCCGTGCTCGCCCTGTTCCTGCTGGTCGAGGGCCGGCGGGGGCGGAGCCTGGGCCGTCAGATCCTGCTGTTCGCCATGGTGGCGCTGGGCGCCGCCAGCCATACCGGCACCGTCGGCCTGCTCGTCGGCCTCGTCGGCTTCGTGGCCCTGGCCGCGGCCCTGGGTCATCTGGCCCGGCGCTCGGCGGGTTGGAGCCGGCGGACTTGGCTCCGCCTCGTCGGCGGTGTCTTCGCGCTCGGTTTCGGCACTTTCCTGGTGCCGGCCAGCAATTGGGCACTCTACGACAAATTCGTCTTCACCCCGGGCGGCGACATCTTCCTGTTCGGCCGCCTGGTACAGGACGGCATCGCCAGCCGCTATCTGGCCGACCATTGTCCCGATCCCACGCTGAAACTGTGCGACCACCAGGCCGAACTCTACGAGCCGGACGGGCGCCAGATGTCGAACGATTCCTTCCTCTGGTGGGGCGGCAGCCCGCTCTATGCGATCGGCGGCTGGGAGACGGCGGGGCCCGAACTCTCGCGCATCACCCGGGCGTCGCTCAGCGCCTATCCGACGATGCATCTCTCTTCCGCATGGAAGAGCTTCGTCGGCCAGCTCGGCCTGATCGGCACCGGCGACGGGCTGAACGACGATCATTGGCACGCCCGCTGGGCGATCCAGACCTATCGGCCCGAGGACCTGGCGGGTTTCCAGGCGGCAGAGCAGCGCAAGGGCAAGATTCCCTTCGACCTTTTCAACGATGTCCATGTGCCCGTCGGCTATGCCGCCTGGCTGGCGCTGCCGCTGATCGCCGTCTTCGGCTTCCGCAGCGGACGGGAAGGCGTCGCGCGCTTCTCCGCCTTCACCTTCACGGCGTTGGTCGGCAATGCCGCGATCTGCGGCATTCTCTCGAACCCGCACGACCGCTACGAGAGCCGGCTGATCTGGCTCGCGGTGCTGGCCTGTATGGTGGCCGCGCTCGCCTTCCGACGACCAGCAGAGGAAACTGACAAATAGTCAGTTCGATTGATCTGGCTCAATGCATGTGAGCGCCCCTCGCATTCTTCTATCCGAAGCCCAGGACGGGCCAATAACGGGAGGATGAGAGATGCGAGTTCAGCTTGTGGACCAGCCGCCGCAGACCGTGCGGGAGAATTTCGCCGACGACGAGATGGTGGCGAAGCTGACGCCGGAAGACGTGGAGACGATCCGCGAAATCTTCCACACCCCGCTGACCGGTTCCTACAACTGGGATTACGACAGCGCCAATGCCAAGATCCGCAAGCTCTACGAGCTCGGCAAGCGGCACAATTGGAACGCCACGCTGGACGTCGACTGGGACGCCCCGGTCGACTATTCCGACTATCCGATGGAGCCGGCGACGCTGCCCTTCGGCGGCTATCCCGAATATGAGGCGCTGCCGGAAGACGAGAAGATCCGCTTCGCCTGGAAGGCCCATGCCCAGACCGTCGCCCAGTTCCTGCACGGCGAGCAGGGCGCCATGCTGGTCGCCTCGCAGCTCGTCTCCTGCGCGCCGACCGCCGACGCCAAGCTCTATGCTTCCAGCCAGACCTTCGACGAGGCGCGCCACGTCGAAGCCTTCAACATGTATCTGCGCAAGCACTGCGGCCGGCTCTATCCGATCAACCCGAACCTGAAGGCGCTGATCGACAAGGTCCTCGAAGACAAGCGCTGGGACCTCAAGTTCATCGGCATGCAGCTCATCATCGAAGGGCTCGCGCTGGCCGCCTTCGGCACCATGACCCAGACGACGCGCGATCCCCTGCTGAAGCAGGTCGTCGAACTCGTCATGCGGGACGAGGGCCGTCACGTCGCCTTCGGCGTGAACTACCTCGAAGATTGGATCAAGACCCTGCCCGAGGAAGAGATCGAAGACCGCGCCGAATTCGCCTATCAGGCCAGCCTGATCATGCGCGACCGCCTGTTCGGCATGGATGTCGCCCGCGAATACGGCTTCGACGTCGACGCCTGCCGCGAACACATCCTGAAGAGCCACATCACCGCGGTGTTCCAGCACCTGCTGTTCGAGCGGCTGATGCCCAACTTCAAGCGCGTCGGCCTGCTGACCGACAAGGTGCGGCCGAAATACGAGGCGATCGGCGCCCTCAAATACGAGAACGAGGCGGGCGATATCCTGATCGACTGGCAGAAGCTGGACGAGCCGCTTCCGGTCAAAGGCGCCAAAGCAGCGGCGTAAGGGCGGTCGTGCCGGGGGCTGGCGCCTGCCTCCGGCACGACACTCGAGGCATCGGCGGACCTGCGTATCGATCCGCCGATGCCTCGTCTCCTCGGCCCCATAATCTGCGGCGGGGCGGCAGTTGATTTCCATGATAGTGGAATCTATTCTGCATATATGAGTTCCGACGACCTCGACCGCCGCATCGGTGCCCGCATCCGCAGCCTCCGCCAGGCGAGGGGTCTCACCCTCGACGGCCTGGCGGAGGCTGCGGGCGTCTCCCGCGCCATGCTGTCCCGCGTGGAGCGGGGGGAATCGAGCCCGACCGCGCAGCTCCTCGGCAGAGTCTGCGGCGGGCTCGACACCACCCTGTCCGCCCTCTTCGCCGAGGCGGAGGGGCCGTCCGGTCCGCTCTCGCGCCGGGCCGGGCAGAAGACCTGGCGCGATCCCGCCTCAGGCTATCTCCGCCGCAACGTCTCGCCCGCCGGCACCGGCTCGCCTGTCGATCTGGTCGAGGTCGAATTTCCGCCCGGTGCCACCGTCGCCTTCGAGAACCAGCGTCTCGCGGGGATGGAGCAATATGTCTGGGTGCTGGACGGCACGCTCGACATGGGCACGGGTGACGAGACTTTCCGGCTCGAAGCGGGCGACTGCCTCTTCATGCGTCTCGACCTGCCGACCCGTTTCCACAATCCGACCGAACGGCCGGTCCGCTATGCCGTGATCCTGAACCGGGCAGGGGGCCGGCCATGACCATGATCCGCAGGCTCGACGCCGCCGAGGCCGAAGCCCGTCTGGCCGAACTGGCTGCCGTGCTGCGCGATGCCGTCGAGCACGGCGCCTCGGTCAATTTCATGGCCGGCCTCACGGCAGAAGACGCCGCCGGCTTCTGGCGCGGCCAATTGCCCGGCCTCGCGGCGGGCGAAAAGCACCTGCTCGTCGCCGAGGCGGGCGGCCGCATCGTCGGCACGGTGATGCTGATGTTCGCGCCTCAGCCGAACGCGCCGCACCGGGCCGAGGTCGGCAAGATGCTGGTCCATTCCAGCCAGCGCCGCCAGGGCCTCGGCCGCCGTCTGCTGGGTGCCGCAGAAACCGCCGCCCGCGCCGCCGGCCGCAGCCTCCTAATGCTCGATACCGAGAGCGGCAGCGCCGGCGACCACCTCTACCGCGCCTGCGGCTGGACCGCCTTCGGCCAAGTCCCCGGCCATTCCCACAAGCCGGACGGCCCGCTCGCCGAGACGACCTTCTTCTACAAGGTGCTCGATCAAGGCTAATTCGATATTTCGCAGGTTACGTCGTCGAAATTGCCGCGGGCGAGATCGCCGCGGTCGATGAACAGGGCGATCGAATAGAGATCGCCCCAGGCCCAGCCCACCAGTTCGCTCGACGGCAGTTCCAGCAACAGCTCGTTCGGCGTGTCCTGCCCATAGGGCGTATAGAGATGGCGGCACGGGGCATGTCCCATGCCGGCCTGCTCATGCAGGGCGTCGAAACGCCAGATCGCCTCCATGTGGGCGCGCAGCGCCTCCGGCAGGGCCTCGGGTCGCCGGGTATAGGCGTGGATCGCGTCTCGATGGAGCTGCGCCCGATAGTCGAAATACCACAGAGGGCGGCGCCCCTCCTTCAGGGCGGCAGCAATCGTCCGGGTGGCGAGATCGAGGGCGGCGTAACCTTCCTTGTCGTTATCCTGATAGGTGACTCGAAAAGCCGGTAGGGCGGCGATCAGGGGCACCCGCCGCCGGACCTCGGTGAGGTCGAAGCGCTGCTCGAAGGGGGAGAGCTCCGCCCGGATGGCGGCGAATTGTGTCGCAGCATCCCGGCTGGCGTCCTGCATCCTGAACAATGTCGTGCGGTCGCCGTCGCGGAGCGTCTTGGCGAGGAGAGCCAAGATCGTCCGCCGATCCTTGTCGATGTCCTTCCCGACGGCCTCGAGAAGTGCTGTCAGCGTCGCCGCGTCGAAGGGTTGATAGGCGGGATCGGTCAGGTCGGGGATCTCGGCTTCGCGCGGGTCGGGGCAATCGGGAACATAGCCCTTGCGCCGCATCAGGTGCGGCGGGAGATCACCGGTGCGGCACGTGGCGACGATGGGCCACCGGGGCGAATAGTCCGGGACGGGACCGCCGGCTTGACTGGGCCGGGGCTGGAACCAGGAGGCGTCTTTTTGGGGCGGCCCTTCGCGCGTCTGCACGGCGCCGTCAACATGAAGCACCCTGCAGATCACGTCGTCCGGATGGAAGAACACAGCGAGCCAGCCGTGACGCGGCCCGAGCCCGCCCCAGAGATCCGCCGGCAGCGCGGCCAGATCGATCTGGCAGGCGAAACGGAGCGGCTCACCGTCATGATCGGGCCAGGGAACGTCTTCCGGCAGATCGGGTGCCCCACCGAACCAGCCGGCCGGCGATGAAGCCGGCAAGGGGACGGCGGGAGCCAGCAGGACATAGGGCGTGCCGGCCTCCCGCGCCGCGATCTGCCTTTCGAAGGTCTCGATCTCGTTCTCCACCATGCGAACGACGATCTCGTCAAACGGCGTCGGGCGCCGCTTTCGCCCGGACAGACCGAGCCGTTCGAGGATGCGTCTGATCATTGACCGCCTCCTTGCCGGCGGTGCCGGCCGCGGAAAAGGACAATCTTGGCGAATAATTGTTTCGGGAAATCTATTGGAAATTGCGCCCCTTGGGAATGACTTCCTGCGTTTCGCGGCGGCCGAGGCCGGCGAGGAGGGGGCCCTGGTCGCGGATGGTTTCGGCGACGACATGGATCACGCCTTCGGCCGATTGCAGGCGGCCGGTCACGGTGACCAGGCGGCCGCCCATGACGATTGGGCGGAACTGCTCGAAGACCTTGGGCCAGACCACGATATTGGCGATGCCGGTCTCGTCTTCGAGGGTCATGAAGATCACGCCGCTCGCCGTGCCCGGGCGCTGGCGCACCAGGACGAGGCCGGCGACGGTGAGACGCTTGCCATCGCGAAGGCCGGCCAGACGGCCGTTCGGCGTGACGTCCATTGCCGCCAGTTTCGGGCGCAGGAAGCCGACCGGATGGGCCTTCAGGGAAAGATTCAGGTAGCGGTAATCCTCGATCACCTGCTGACCCGGGGTGAGGGGCGGCAGATGGGCGTCCGGCTCCACCGGGGCTTCGGCGGCCAGGCGGAACAGGGGCAGGTCGTCCTTGTCGCCGGCCCGGCGCAGGCCCTTCACGGCCCAGAGCGCATCGCGCCGGTCGAGCCCGAGGGAACGGAAGACGTCGGCCAGAGCGAGCCGTTCGAGTACCGAAGGGGCAAGGCCGGTGCGCAGCCAGAGGTCGCGGATCGAATCATAGCCCGCCCCGCGCTTGCCGGCGATCAAGGCGGCATCGGCCTCGCGGAAGCCGTCGATCTGGCGAAAGCCGAGACGGAGCGCGTGGTGCGCCCTGATCTCGCCCGTGCGGGCGGCGAAGCGGGGATGCACGGTGCCCTGACCACCCGGCTCCAGCCCGTTGTCCCAATGCGAAGCATTGATGTCGACCGGGCGGATTTCGACGCCGTGCTCGGCCGCGTCGCGCACCAATTGGGCCGGGGCATAGAAGCCCATGGGCTGGCTGTTCAGCAGGGCGGCGGCGAAGACATCCGGATAGCGGCACTTGATCCAGGCCGAGAGATAGACCAGCAGGGCGAAGGAGGCGGCATGGGATTCCGGGAAGCCGTAGTCGCCGAAGCCTTCGATCTGGGAAAAGCAGCGTTCCGCGAAATCGCGCGGGTAACCGCGGACGACCATGCCCTCGATGAATTTGTCGCGGTAGAGATGGATCGTGCCGGTGCGCCGGAAAGTCGCCATGGCGCGGCGGAGCTGGTCCGCCTCGCTCGGCGAGAATTTCGCCGCGACGATGGCGATCCGCATCGCCTGTTCCTGGAACAGGGGAACGCCGCAGGTCTTTTCCAGGACCTTGCGCAACTCGTCCGGATCGCCCTCGGTCGGCCCCGGGTAGTCGACCTTCTCCTGGCCGTTCCGGCGGCGCAGGTAGGGATGCACCATGTCGCCCTGGATCGGCCCGGGGCGCACGATCGCCACTTCGATCACCAGGTCGTAATAGTGGCGGGGTTTGAGGCGCGGCAGCATGGTCATCTGCGCCCGGCTCTCGACCTGGAAGACGCCGACGGAATCCGCCGCGCACAGCATGTCGTAGACCGCCGTCTCCTCGCGCGGGATCGCCGCCATTTCCGGGCTCATGCCGTAATGGTCCCGCAGCAGATGGAGCGCCCGGCGCACGGCCGAGAGCATGCCGAGGGCGAGGACGTCGATCTTGAGGATGCGCAGCGCGTCGATATCGTCCTTGTCCCATTCGATCACCGTGCGGCCTTCCATCGCCGCCGGCTCGATCGGCACCAGTTCGTCGAGCCGCCCCCGAGTGATCACGAAGCCGCCGACATGCTGGGACAGGTGGCGGGGCAGGCCGAGCAGTTCCCTGGCGAGGGTCAGGGCCTGGGTGAGGCGCGGGTCCGAGGGGTCGAGGCCGGCGCGCGCCACATGCTCGGGATCGACGCCCTTGCTGCTCCAACCCCACAGCGTGCCGGAGAGGCGGCCGACGACGTCTTCCGAGAGGCCGAAGACCTTGCCCACCTCGCGGACGGCGCTGCGCGAGCGATAGGCGATCACGGTGGCGGTCAGGCCGGCGCGCTCGCGGCCGTAACGCGCATAGATATATTGGATCACTTCCTCGCGCCGCTCGTGCTCGAAGTCGACGTCGATATCGGGCGGCTCGCGCCGTTCCTCGCTGACGAAACGCTCGAACAGGAGGTCGACCTCCTGCGGGTTCACCTCGGTCACGCCGAGGCAGTAGCAGACCACCGAATTGGCCGCCGAACCGCGCCCCTGGGCCAGGATGTCCTGGCTTCTGGCGAAGCGCACGATGTCATGCACGGTCAGGAAATAGGGCGCGTAGGAGAGCCTGCCGATCAGCGCCAGCTCGTGCTCCAGCGCCGCCGTCACCTTGTCCGGCACGCCGTCCGGATAGCGCCGCTTCGCGCCCTCGAAGGCCAGGGCCGCCAGCGCCGACTGGGCATCGGGGTAACCTTCCAGGATCTCGTCCGGATATTCGTAGGACAATTCGTCGAGCGAGAAGCGGCAGGCGTCGAGGAAACGCAGGGACTCCCCGACCGCCTCGGGGGCCATGCGGAACAGGCGGGCCATTTCGGCCGGCGCCTTCAGGTGGCGCTCCGCATTGGCGTCCAGCCGGCGGCCGGCATTCTCCAGCGTGACATGCTCGCGGATGCAGGTCATCACGTCGGCCAGCGGGCGCCGGCCCGCGCCGTGATAGAGCACGTCGCCGAGCGCCAGCAGGGGCACCGCTTTGGCCACCGCCAGCGCGCGCAGCCGGGCCAGGCGGCGGTGGTCGTCGCCCCGCCAGGTGATCGCCGCGCCGAGCCAGAGCGGCCGGCCGCGCAGGCGTTCGAGCGTCCGTTCCAGCACCGGATAGTCGGGCAGGGGCGGCGGCACCACGATCAGGTTCAGGCCCTCGATCCAAGCCAGCAGGTCGTCGAGGCCGATCTGGCAATCGCCCTTGCCGGCCCGGCCCTTGCCCAGGCTGAGCAGGCGGCACAGCCGGCCCCAGCCGGCCCGGTCGGCCGGATAGGCCAATATGTCCGGCGTACCGTCGGCAAAGACCAGGCGGGCGCCGACCGCGAGGCGAAGCCCGGCCTCCTTGGCGGCGACATGGGCGCGCACCACGCCGGCGACCGAATTCCGGTCGGCGACGCCGATCCCCGAAAGGCCGAGAGCCTTGGCGGTCAGCACCAGCTCGTCCGCCGACGACGCCCCGCGCAGGAAGGAATAGGCGGTCGTCACCGCCAGCTCGGCGTAACCCGGCGCGCTCACAGGAAGAAACCGTGCAGGTACCAGGACGGCCGTTCGGTCTCCTGGCCGAAGAGGCCGGCGCGGTAGAGCCAGAGGCGGGCGCCCTCCGCCGTCTCGACGCGGAAATAGTCGCGGGTCGGGCCGTCTCCCCCCGTCCGCCACCATTCGGGGGCGATCCGCTCCGGCCCCTCGGCCCGCGCCACTTCGTGCAGCCGGCCGCGCCAGCGGAAACGCCGGGGCGGGCCGTCCGGCACTTCGGCCATGGCTTCGACCGGCTCCGGCCGGGCCAGCAGGCGGTAGGGGCGGGCGGGGATGCGGCTGTCCTGCTCGGGCGGCGGCGCCCCGGCGGGGGTGACGCCGGCAGGGACGAGAGCGGCAGCGCGTTCCGGGTGATGACGGTCGGCCGCGGCCGGGCGGCGCAGGCGATCCGGGCCGAGGCGGGCACCGAGGCGGTCGAGCAGCAGGTCGAAGGCGGCTTCGGCCGCCACCCCGGCACCGGCTTCGAGATCGGGCTGTTCCGGGGCCAGCCGCGCGGTCTCGACCGCGGCGAGGCGGATCAGGTCGAAGCCGAAGCCGGCATCCCAGTCCTCGCCCGCACCCGCCAGGCGCTCGGCGAAGAGGCGGGCGATCTCCGCCCCCCGGCGGAGCGGGCGGCCGGCGCCGACGGCGAGGCGACGCTGCACGCCGTCGACCCGGAACAGGCTGGCTTCGAGCCGCGTCGCGCCGCGTCCCTCGGCTTCGAGCCCGGCGCCCAGGCTGTCGCCCAAGCACTCGATCAGGCCGAGTACCTGGGTTTCGAGCGAGACCGGCTCGGCCAGGCGGCGCTCGACCAGATGGTCGGCCACCGGCCGGCGGGGCGAGATCGGCTCGTCCACCGCGCCCAGCGCCTGGTCGAGGCGGCGCAGCAGGCCGGCGCCATAGCGGGCCGCCAGGGGCGCGCGCGGCCGGGCGATCAGGTCGCCCACCGTCTCCAGCCCGGCTTCGGCGAGGCCGGCCACGGTCTCCCCGGCGAGGCGGAGGCAGGCCAGGGGCAGAGGGGCGAGCAGGGCCGCTTCCGCGCCCGCCGCCACCATCGCCTGGCGGCCGTAACGGGCCAGCGCCCAGGCGCAGCCGACCGTGCCTGCGACCGCGACGCGGACCGAAAAGCCGAGGCCCGCGACATGGCGGCGGATTGCCGTCGCCAGTGCCGCCTCGCCGCCGAAGAGATGGGCGCAGCCGGTGATGTCGAGCAGCAGCCCGTCGGGCGCGTCGAGGGCCACCAGGGGGGTCCAGCGTTCCGCCCGGTCTGCCAGGGCCTCGAGCAGGTGTCCGTCCGCCGCCGGATCCTCCGGCAGCACGCGAAGGGCCGGAAAGCGCGCCTGGGCATCGGCGAGGCCGAGGCCGGGCACGAGCCCCAGGGCGGTGGCCGCGGCGTTCAGCGCGACCAGCCGCTGGGCCTGGCCGCGCCGCCCGGCCAGCACCAGGGGCAGGGATGTTTCCACCCGCTCGGTCCGCTCGATCCGGTCGGTCGGCAGGCGGGGCAGGTAGAGCGCCAGATGGCGCCGCTCAACCGGCGCGGCGGAGCGGGACGGCCGCGGGGTCGGCGGGGGTCGCCAGGGTGAAGCGCCGGTCATCGCGCCTCCAGGTGATGGTCCAGCGGCCGCAGGGGCCGCGGCGGTTCTTGGTCAGGGTGAGGTCGAGGGCGGTTTCGCCGAGGCCGCCGAAACCGTCCACCGGCCCCGGTACCGGCGCCACCGTCCAGCGCGTCGCGGCGGCGGAGGGTTCGGCCGTGGCCTGGTGGCGGACCAGGAAGGCGAAGCCGCCACCGTCCCGCGCGGCGAGGGAGAGGCGCCGGGTCGCGGTCAGGTCGGCCGCCTTGCCCGGCCCCGGCAGTTCGACCAGCACGGCACCGACGGCGCGGCAGCGCAGCGCTTCTTCCGCCGCCCAGAGCACGTCTTCCGCTCGCGGCAGGACCAGGCAGAAGAGACGGCGGAGATCGAGGCCGAGCCCTTCCAGCCCCGGGGCATGAGGCAGGCCGGCGGTGGCGAAACCCGCCTCGGTCCCGAGCCAGAACAGGGGCCTGGCGGCGGGCGCGAGCCGGAGGCAGAGCCCGGCCCCGGCCGGCCCCGCCACCTCGTGCAGGGTGCCGGCGGCCAGCCCGCCGCCCAGGACCTCGTCCAGCGCGGACAGGCCGAAGGCGGCGAGGGCCGGGGTACGCAGGCCTGGATCGGCGGGGAGGGAATATTCCCCCCGGCCTTCGATCCGGGCGATGCGGCGGCGGAGAAGGTCGTGCAGGTTCATGGCATTGATGTTCATGATATGTTCCGATCATCGTCCCGCCCGGGCAGCGAGTCAATGGGATCGGCGGGGGTTTGGGGCAACTCCCTTTCCGCGACGTCAAGCGGCCGTTGACGGCGGCCGCGAATCCTGCACGATGATGAGAAAATGCGACAAAATGTCCGACCGTCAAAAAATCGCTTACAGGGAAACGTCCATGGCTCCACTCGCTTCCACCGTCGCCGACTACGATCACACCCCGACCGTCCGCCGCATCACCTTGACCGACATCAAGGAGAGCCTGGCCGACGGGCTCGCCGACTACAGCCGCCACATGGTCTTCGGCCTGGGCTTCGGGCTGTTCTATGTCGCCGTCGGGCTGGTGGCGATCTGGGCCTGTTTCGAGATCGGCTGGGGCCACATGGTGTTCCCGGCGCTCTCCGGCTTCCTGCTGTTCGGTCCCTTCGCCGCCCTCGGCCTCTATGAGATCAGCCGGCGCGAACAGGACGGCGAGAAGATCGAGGGGACCGAGGTCATCCTGTCCTTCGCCCGCCACGGCGGCACCCAGATCGCCCTGGCCGCCTTCCTGTTGCTGATCGCCACGCTCGGCTGGGAAAAGATCTCCAGCCTGATCTACGGTCTGTTCTACGGCATGGAGACGATCGGCCTGGACACGCTGGTGATCGATGCCCTGACGACCTGGAACGGCTTCCTCTTCGCCGTCACCGGCATCGGTTTCGGCGCCGTCATCGCCGGCGCCATCTTCGCCTGCAGCGTCTTCGCCCTGCCCATGCTGCTCGACCGCGACGTCGACGTGGTGACGGCGGCGATCTCCAGCCTGCGCGCCGTCACCGGCAATCCGCAGGTCATGCTGGTTTGGGGCGTCATCGTCTGCGGGCTGACCGCGATCGGCATGCTGGCGGGCTTCATCGGCCTCGCCGTCGTGCTGCCGATCCTGGGCCACGCCACCTGGCACCTCTATTCCAGGGTGCTGCGCGACCGCCGCATGGCCTGACGCCGGCCGTTCTTCGACCCGGTCGCCCCGGCCCTCGCGGCCGGGGCTTCTTTTTGTCGGGCGGCCCGAAACCTAAGCCGCCACGCCCTTGCCGTGCAGGGTGCAGACATGTTCCGTCGTGCCCTGTTCCACCTGCAGGGTCACATGGGCGATCGAGAAGCGCGTCTTCAGGGTCAGCGCCACCTCGTCCACGAAGGCATCGCCGGGATAGCCGTCCGGCATCACCAGATGGGCGGTCAGGGCACTGTCGGTCGTGCTCATGGCCCAGATATGGAGGTCGTGGATGCCGGAGACCCCCGGGCATTCCCGCAGATAGTCGCGCACCGCCGCCAGCTCGACATTGCGCGGCACGGCCGAGAGGGCGAGGCCGACGGATTCCTTCAGCAGGCCCCAGGTACCGGCGACGATGACCGCGACGATCACCAGGCTGATCACCGGATCGAGCCAGAACCAGCCGGTCGCCATGATGGCGAGACCGGCGATGACGACGCCGAGCGAGACCGCGGCATCCGCCGCCATATGCAGATAGGCGCCGCGGATGTTGAGGTCACCCTTCGATCCGGCGACGAAGAGCCAGGCCGAGATGCCGTTCACCACGATCCCCGCCCCGGCGACCAGGGTCACCGTCAGGCCCTCGACCGGGGGCGGCGCCAGGAAGCGCTGCACCGCCTCGACCGCGATGCCGCCGCAGGCGATCAGCAGGAAGACGGCATTGGCGAGGGCGGCCAGGATCGAGGAACTGCGCAGGCCATAGGTGAAGCGCTCGCTCGGCGTCCGCTTGGCCAGGAGTGCCGCCCCCCAGGCGACCAGCAAGCCCAGCACGTCCGACAGATTGTGTCCCGCGTCGGCCATCAGGGCGGTCGAGGAGGCGAGCAGGCCATAGGTGAATTCGATACCGACGAAGGCGGTATTCAGCACGATGGCGACGATGAAGGCCCGCCCGTGGTCGTTCGGATCGCCGTGATGATGATGGCCATGGTGGCCGCGATCATGGGCGTGGTCGTGTTCATGATCGTGATCGTGATCGTGGTCGTGATGCGAAGAGGCCATGGGGCGGTCCGGCGGCAGTCCTTGATCGGCCGATCATAGCCGATGCCCGATCCCCGTCGGCTATCGCAATTTGCGGGTCTGCCGGCGCCAGGCGAGGGGGCCGACGCCGGCCCAGCGCCGGAAAGCACGGGTGAAGGCGCTCTGTTCCGAGAAGCCGAGCAGGCCCGCGATGTCGACCAGGGTGAGGCGCGGATCGCCGAGATAATCCTGCGCCAGGCGATAGCGCGTGTCTTCGCGGAGCGCCCGGAAGCTGCTGCCCGCCGCCTCGAGCCGGCGGTTCAAGGTGCGCGGCGAAAGGCCGAGAGCGGCCGCCACGGATTCGAGGCCGGCGCCCGCCTCCGGCAATTGCCGGGCGAGGGCGCGGCGCACCCGCTGCACCACATCCGCCTCCACCGGCAGGCGGGCGAGCAGGGTTTCAACCTGGCTCGCCAGGAGCTCGACCAGATCTGCGTCGGACTGGGCGAGGGGCGCCGCCAGGATCGCGGCCGGGAAGCGCACTCGCGTGCGTGCCTGGCCGAAGCGCAGGGGACAGCCGAAGAAGGCCTCATAAGCACCGAGGTCGTCCGGCACCGGATTGACGAAATCGACCGCCGAAAGGGCGAGGTCGGGCCGGCCCAGGATCTGCCGCGTCGCCTCGACCAGGGTGGCGATCGCCGCCTCGTCGACCAGGGCGCCCGGCCGGCCGCGCTCCGCCCCCCATTCGAGCACGGCCTCGTCGCCCTCGATCCGCCAGTCCAGGCGGTTGATGTCGTTCACCAGCCGCTCGTAATGCTGCAGCCGGACCAGGGCGGCGGCAAGGGTGGCGCTGGATTGCAGGACGTAACCGAGGGGACCCAGGCTCGCCATGCGGAAGGCCCGGCCGAGGTCGAGGCCCAGTGCCGGCCGCCCCAGCCTGGCCGCGGCGGCGCGCAGCACCTCGCGCCAGGCGGTGACCGGCACCACCACGGCGCCTTCGGCCGCCCGCCGCAACGCCGGCCCGCCCGGCAGGTCTTCCAAGCAAAGGCCGGCTTCCGCCAGGACCCGGTCGAGCGAGCGCAGATAGGCGACGCCGATATGGCCGTCGACCGCGTCACCGTCGCGCGTGTGTTCCCGTCCCATGGCGAGAAGTGTC
>Ga0265297_10003765_pt1 | contig 26587 bp, 21 predicted proteins | sample Munlanlwell13791_FD_192502 | JGI IMG/M metagenome (GOLD analysis project Ga0265297, IMG submission 192502) | Leachate microbial communities from a municipal landfill in Southern Ontario, Canada - Leachate well 137-91 | ecosystem: Engineered > Solid waste > Landfill > Unclassified | place...
GGAATTCCCGGCGGCATGAAGGCCCCCCGCGCGGCGGCAGCATCCCCCCTGTCACGCGTCACGTTTCACGCGCCCCGACCGGGCTTACTGGCGGGCCGCCTCAAACAGGCGCGCCAGCCAGGGGATCTTCTGCTCCCATGCCTGGTCCCGTTCCCGGGGGGCGGGTTCCAGCAGCGCCCGGTTGAAGTAGGTGTCCGAGAAGAACGTCTCCACCGTCCTGCGCAACGGATCTTCCGGTTCGCAGGCGCTGACCTTGCCGCCGGTGGAGTCGTCGATCTTGGTCAGGACATAGAGGAAGACCCGGCGGATGGCGCTTTGGTTTTGTGCGGTTTTCAGCAGGATCTTGCCGGTCAGCAACTGCCGCCGGGCATCCTGCACCAGGTGGTCGCGGATGATCAGCCAGGTGTGCTGCCGCAGGGCGGCGCCGAACGCCCCGTCCGTGCGCTCAATCGGGTTCCACAGGTCCGTGGCCACCTGCCCCTGGTACACCGGGATCTTGGAGCGGTTGACGGGCAGCGTCAACAGGTCGAACGGCTCGTTGAGCCGGATCATAGCGGCAAACAGTGGCGCGGCCTGCCTGGCCAGCACCGGATCCGGGATCGTCACCGTAAAGTTCCGCTTGTCCAACGCCTCCAGCAGCGTCCGCTGCGCCGGGGTGAAGGCATCCAGGGGGGCGCGCGGGGCCGCCAACGCCACAACGGGAGCCGGCGGTTTGGGGGTGCCCGCCGGGGCCGCGGCAGACGCCGGGGCCGGCGGCGCCAGGATCGGGGCCAGGATCGGCGCCGGAGCCGCCACCGGCGGCGCAGCCGGCTGGGCGGCCGCCACCGGCGCGGGGGCCGCCGGAGCCGCAACAGGGGCAGGAGAAGACGACGCCGGAGCGGCGGGAACGGCGGGGGGGACCGCCGGGATGACCGGAGCCACCGCCACGACCGGAGCCGCCGTCGGCGGGGCGGGCGCGACCGGGGGCGCGGGTTCAGGAACAACCGCCGGGGATGCCGGCGGCGGAACCGGAGCGGTGATGGACACCATGTCTTCGACCAGCTCCGACCGCGCCGCGGCGGCACGCCAGCGCCAGGCCAGCAGCGCCGCCCCCCCCAGCACGACGGCCAGAGTGGCGGCGATGAGGACCGGCATCAGCCGGCGGCCGGCGGCACGCCCCTTGGCGGAAGCGCCGGTCCCCGCCTGCCGGTCCAACGCCGCCTCCACCAGTTCCTCGGCCCGGGCCACCTCAGCGGGCAGCGGAGCGGACGGCCCCGCTTCGCGGGAGGCAGCGGACAGCGGCGGCGGCGGGGCGGGCGCGGTGGCCAGGGTCATCTCCGCCTCGGAACAGGTGGCGGACAGATTGAGCGGCCCGGCCATCAGGTCGTGTTCGACCGCTTCGAGCGCACTCCGCATGGCCACGGCACTCGCGGGGCGTCTGGCGGGATCGGGATCAATGGCCGCAAGGATGACGTCGCGCAAGGCGGGCAGGGCCGAGAACAGGGGCGAGCTGAAGTCAACCGGGGGCGGACGGGCGGCCCGGTCGCTGAACTGGCGCCAGGCCGTGCTCAGGTCCGTCGGCAGCCGGGGGAACACCATGCGCCCGGTCAGCGCCTCGTACAGGCACAGGCCCAGGGCGTAAAGGTCCGACTGGGGCGAACCGCGGCCACCACCCTCGCGGCCGAATTCGGGGGCCATGTAGTCCAGGGTGCCGGGGACGCCGCCGCTGGTGGCGGTGCCGGTGACGTCACGGGCAATGCCCAGGTCGAAGATCTTGGCCGCCTCCGGCCGGCCGGCCGGCGCGTACAGGTTGCCCGGCTTGATGTCGCGGTGAATGATCGGATGGGCGTTTTCATGCAGGAACTGCAGGGCGTCCAGGTACCGCCGGAACAGGATCAGCACCTCGCCCGGCGGCAGGCCGTTGGGCGCGGCCTTGATCCGGCCGCGCAGGGTGAACGCCGGCATGCCGTCCAGATATTCCAGCACCAGGAAAAACTGCCGGTCGCCGCCCGAGCCGGCCACCTCGATGAAATCCACATAGCGCACCAGGGCGTCATGGGAATATTTCTGGATGATCTTCGCCTCCTTGAGGAAGCGGTCGGCCTGCTGGGCGGCATAGAGGTATTTGATGGCCACCGCATGGCCGTCGGTGCGGCTGATGCCCTTGAACACCTCGCCAAATCCGCCGCGCCCCAACAGCTCCACCAGCTCATAGGTCTCGCCGCCCTTGTGCTCAAGAGTGCGGAAACGGAGGCGCCCGAGCTCCTCCCGCATGGCGGCAAACCCCGCCAGCCGCTGGCCGCGGTCGATGGCCAGCCCGGCCCGGACAAACTCGCGGGCGCGGTACAGCACCCGGAAGGCGCCGTGGCGCAGGTTGGGCGCCAGGTCGCCCGGACTGTTCCAGCGGTTGAGGTAGCCGATGTGCGCCCCCTCCCCCAGCGGCGGAAACGGCAGGGAGCCGGTGAGCGCCTGGTGGAAGCAGACCGTCAGGCTGAAGACATCGGACTGCTCGTCGCCGCGGAATCCGGGCACGACGACAAAGTCGGGCGCCATGTAATCGAAGGTGCCCTTCCACCCTACCGTGCTGGCCTGGGCGCTGCCCTCGTGGCGGGCAATGTCAAAGTCAATGATCTTGGCGCCGCCGGCGGCGGGCAGAAAAATATTGGCGGGCTTGAGGTCGCGGTGAATCAGCCCCTGGCCGGCGGCATAGATGAGGGCGTCCAGGCAGGCGTCAAAAATGGCCTTGACCTCCGGCCACGGCAGGCCGCCCGGCTGGCGCTTGAGGCGGTCGGCCAGGGTCTCACCGTCCAAAAACTCCATGGCCAGCAGGTGCGCCTCATCCCATTCGCCGGAGCGCCAGGTTTGGGAGACGTGATACCGGACAATCGCCGGATGATCAAGGGCATGCAGCGCCTTGGCGCTTTGGTGGAAGCGTTCCTTCTTGTTGTCCTCTTCCCCGGCAAAATGCAGCACCTTGAGCGCCACCAGGGTGTCCTGCGGCAAGCCGGCCGCGGCGGCGTCCGCCACGCGGGCCTTGTAAACCTTGCCCTGGGCGCCATCCCCCAGCACGGCCAGGATTTCATAGCCGCTGATTCGTTCCTTGGTGCCGTCCTGACTCATGCCAATAATCTAACCCCCGGCCGGACGGACACCAGCATCCGTGGACGAACGCCCCAAAATCAGCATCGACAAAACGCCATGGTGTTTTTCAGGCATTGGGCGTCACCGCGTTTATTGCGGTGAACTCGCCGTGGTTTTATCCGCGCCATCCACGGTTGAATTCCCTTTTTTGACCACTCCCGTCCCCCATTGGTTTTGATCCTGCCCCCTTTTGCCTTTTCCGTGCCCGTGCCCGAACACAACCCAGAGGGATGCCCACGGGATGGTTCTGTTTTTTGACCGCGGATTACTTCTCTTGGTTACATCCTCGATGCAGAATTACCCGGATTTACGTCATTTATACTGCGTTAGGTTTACTTTTTATGCTTATCCTATGGAATCCCCTGTGGAATGCGGTGCCTCGGCGCCGCTTTTTGGAGGACGGCTCGACGCCCGTCGCATGGCCGGTCGAGACCGGCCATCCAAGTTGAATGTTCAATTTAAAATCTTGCGCACCTTGCAACAGATTTCACTCGTAAGATACTAATGCAGTATAAATTCGGTTGATTTCGTCCCGTGGGGGATTCCAGCTTATCTTTGATTCAACAGTGAGGCCGACGACGACTTTTTTAACAGTCAAGGAAACAAAGACAGCGAAGGCTGGATGGTCCTGAGGCGGAAGCCTCCGTGGAGTGCCGGCGGCTTCGATGCCGCCCTGATAGTGATTGTTTTTACTGGGGGGAAAAATAGAATTACCCCAAAAACCGGACTATTCAGGATACGGGATTAATGCCTGCGGTGGCGGAACACCTGCAGCCTAATCTGCATCTCCAGTTCTCCGTTCTCTCCGGATTTCTCCTGTTCAAATTCATGAATAAAGACCAGCCGCCGGCCAACCGGATCCTGTATCCGTCAGGTGTCACAAGGGAATGCGGCTGTTTTTTCAATAAAGTGGTGTATAGTATTGGGCATGCCGGCCAAAATGACGGCATTTTTTCTTTGCACGAACCCCCCAAAAACAGGAGTCTTACACCATGGCCAAAGCGATGCCCAAATGCGCCACCCAGACCAAGCAGGGCGCCAAGATCACCACCAAGGACCTCACCATTGCCGTCAACAACCGCAAGGTCAAGGTGCCCGTCTACGCCATCTCCGTCAAAGGGGTGGAGAAGTATGCGGTGCGCCGCCCGCTGGCCCCGGTTGACAACTCCAAATACCTGGCGCTGAATGACTTTGAGAAAGCCAAGAACAGCAGCAAGCCGCGCAAGGCCCGGAAGGTGGCGGCGCTGGTCTTCTCCGAGGCGGCCCAGCTGCTGATCCCGCAGGTCGCCAAGCTGTCCCGGAAAGAGATCAAGCCGCTGGTCCAGGAAGCCCTGAAATACAAGCGCGCCAATGCCAAGGCGATCAAGGCGCAGCTGAAGGTTGACGCGGCCAACCGCAAGATCCAGAAGCTGCAGGAAAAGATCGCCCAGCTGGCGGTCGACACCGCCAAGTAAGCAGTTCCGGCCACCCCCGGTGGCCCCTGCCCCGCACGGCCTTCCGCCTGTCCCAGGCGGGGGGCCGTGTTTTTTTAGGGCCCCTCGTCCACTTCCATCCAGTCGACATAGACGCTTTGGCCGCGGCGCAGTTCGGTGCGGCCGGAGGCGCAGACCGGACAGCGATAGTCGGCGGGGCGCGGGGCGAACTCCGCACCGCAGGCCAGGCAGGCCGCCGCCGCCGCCTCCATTTCAAGCACCCGCTCCGCGGTTCCCCAGCCCGCGTCGTCGGCCACGATTTCCAGGCAACTGCGCAGAGCCTCGATCTCGACGCCGGCCAGCGTTCCCACCCGCACCGCCACCCGCAGCAGGTGCCGCCCCGGCTGTTTGGCCAGTTCGGCCGCCACCAGTTCCGCCACGCCCACCGCCAGGCTCATTTCATGCATGGGCGCGCCCCTTGAGCCAGTCCGGAAAGGCGGCGTCCGTTCCCGGCCGCCAGACCCCGCAGTCCAGCACCAGCGCCGTCACCAGGGCGGCCGGCGTGACATCGAACGCCGGATTCCAAGCCGGCGTCGCCGGCGCCGTCCAGCAGACCGCGCCGGCGGCCCCGGCAAAGCCGCGGACCTCCGCCGCGGCGCGTTCCTCCACAGGAATGGCCTGGCCATCGGGACAGCCCCGGTCCACGGTGGTCAGGGGGGCGGCAACCACGAACGGCACGCCGTGATGGCGGGCCAGCACGGCCAGCCCATAGGTGCCGACCTTGTTGGCAAAGTCGCCATTGGCGGCGATGCGGTCGGCGCCGACCACGATCCGCCGGACCCGGCCGGCGGCCATCAGGGCGGCCGCCATGTTGTCGCAGAGCAGGGTGTGCGGGATGCCGGCCCGGGCGAGCTCCCAGGCCGTCAGGCGCGCGCCCTGCAGCAGCGGCCGCGTTTCGTCGACAAACACGTGGGCCACCCGGCCCTGTTCAAAGCCGCGGCGGATGATTCCCAGGGCCGTGCCGATGCCGGCGGTCGCCAGGGCACCCGCGTTGCAGTGGGTCAGCACCGCCTCGCCCGGAGCGCACAACGCCGCACCGTGCCGGGCAACGGCCTCGCACAGCCGCACATCCTCGTCAAAAATCGTTTCCGCGGCGGCCGCCACCGCCGGCCCTGCCAGCTCGGGGGAGGGGCCGGCGGCGGCCGTCATCCGGTCCACCGCCGCCATCAGGTTGACGGCGGTGGGACGGGCCGCACGCAGGCGGGCGGCGGCAGCACGCCACTCCGCGGGCGGCAGGCCGGCCGCGGCCGCCTGCGCCAGCGCCAGGGCGGCGGCCACGCCGATCAGCGGCGCGCCGCGCACCGCCAGACCGCGGATCAGTTCGATCATGGGGTCCACCCCGCGGCAGTCCACCCAGCATTCCTCGTGCGGCAGCCGCCGCTGGTCCAGGACCAGCAGCCGCCCCGCCGACCGCCGCAACGCCAGGGAATTCAGATCCCGCATGATGCAAACTCCGTCTGCCGCAGGGCCTCGTACAGCACGATGCTGGCGGCGTTGGCCAGGTTGTGGCTGCGGGCATGGCGGCCCGGCATGGGAATGGTGAAGAGGCCGGCGGCATAACGGGTGTAAAAGTCCGGCGGCAACCCGCTGGACTCGTTGCCGAACACCAGAAAATCGCCGGCGGCGAAACGCAGCTCATACAGGCTCCGGACGCCCTTGGTGCTGGAAAACCACAGGCGGGCGGGCCGGGCCGCCGCCAAAAAGGCGTCCCAGTCATCATGAATGCACAGGTCCAGGTGGTGCCAGTAGTCCAGGCCGGCCCGGCGCACACTGGCCTCGTCCGTCTGGAACCCCAGGGGACGGACCAGGTGCAGCCGGCAATCCGTGCAGACGCAGAGCCGGCCGATGGTGCCGGTGTTCTGCGGAATCTCCGGGGCAACGAGGACCAGATTGAAGGCTGCGCGTTGCATGTTCACTGTTCGGTCATCACGCCCCGGCCTCCCGCGCCGGCGGCCGGTCCAGCCCCAGCCGGTCGCGCCAGGCGGCGAGCTGGCGGCGAACCTGGACGGGGGCGGTGCCGCCGGTCAGGTCCCGGGCGGCGACGCTGCGCCGGGCGTCAAACAGCTTCCGGCATTCCTCGGTGGCGGCCGGCATGGCGTTCTGGAACACCTCCAGCGGCGCCTGGTCCAGCGGCAGATGGCGCTCCCGGCAGAGGGCGACGAAGCGGCCGACCTGGTGATGGGCGTCGCGGAACGGCACCCCCTGGCGCACCAGCCATTCCGCGAGGTCGGTGGCCATCAGGGCGGGGTCGGCGGCCATCTGCGCCATGCGCTCCTCGCGCGGCGTGGCGCCGTCCAGCATCGGGGCCAGGGCGGCCAGGATGAGCCTGACGGTGTCGATGGCGTCGAACAGCCCCTCCTTGTCCTCCTGCATGTCCCGGTTGTAGGTGAGCGGCAGCCCCTTGAGCAGGGTCAGCACGGCCAGCAGGTGGCCATAGACCCGGCCGGTCTTGCCGCGCACCAGCTCGGCCACATCGGGGTTCTTCTTCTGCGGCATCAGGCTGGAACCGGTGCAAAAGGCGTCGTCCAGCTCCAGAAAGGCAAACTCTTGCGAACACCACAGCACCAGATCCTCGGCCAGCCGCGAGGTGTGCATGGCCACAATGGCCAGCACGGCCAGAAATTCGACGATGTAATCGCGGTCGGCCACGGCGTCCATGCTGTTGGCCAGCACGCCGTCAAAGCCCAGCTCGCGCGCCACGAATTCGCGGTCGAGCGGCAGGGTCGAGCCGGCAATGGCGCCGGCCCCGAGCGGCAGGACGTTGAGGCGGCGGCGGCAGTCGGCCAGCCGGCCGGCATCACGGTCGAGCATCTCCACATAGGCCAGCAGATGATGGGCGAACAGCACCGGTTGCGCGTGCTGCATGTGGGTCAGGCCGGGCATCACCGCTTCCGGGAAGCGCCCGCCCAGGGCCACCAGGGCGCCCTGCAGGCGGCGGAGCCCCTCCCCGATGGCGTCGGCTTCGGCACGCAGGTACAGCCGCTCGTCGGTGGCCACCTGGTCGTTGCGGCTGCGGCCGGTGTGCACGCGGGCGCCCGCCGGACCGAGGGCGGCGATCAGCGCCGCCTCGATGTTCATGTGCACGTCTTCGAGCTCGGTTTTGAACTCGAACTCGCCGCGGTCGATGCGCGCGCGGATGCGGTCGAGCTCCGCCGTGATCGCCGCGGCGTCGGCGGCCGGAATGATGCCGGCCTGGGCCAGCATCTTCACGTGCGCCTGACTGCCCCGGATGTCATGGGGGTAGAGCCGCTGATCGTAGGAAATGGATTCCGTGAACTGCCGGACCACCTGGTCGGTTTCACGGCTGAAACGTCCGCCCCATAAGGCCATGATGGGATCCTCTCAACGCATGAGGTCAAAAACCGCGGGTCGGAGCCCCCGCACCAAAACATGCTGGAAATATACCCGCCCCCCGGCGGCTTGGCGCCGCCCCCCCCGAGGCGGGCGTATGGCATAATTGTTGGGCGATCCGCTTTCCCATAGATTTCTTGGGTCGACGTAATCTATGGGGTTCCAGACGAGACCGAACTCCGCTACCGACCCCGAGAACGGCAGGAGGAAGCCTTGAATGGGGGGCACAACCGGGTTATTCATGAACGTCGCGTGTAAAATGCTGTAGATTAGGATCTTGCGACACGGCCGAGACGTTCCGCCAGGCCGTAATCCCTGGGCTACAAGGAAAACTAATCCAAGCCCGGTTTTTCATCGGTGTCGGTATCGGAATCGGTATCGCTGCTGCCAGGTCGTATTACAGGCGCGCTTGGCACTGATTTTTCTTTGGCCAACCGGGGCAGTGTATATTCTCAGGGTCTGCCGCTGCTGTCTCCGGCCCGGACCGCGCCGGCCGGGGAGTGGCGGCAAGGGGGGGCGTGGCCATGATAACTGTTGACACCTGCCTGCGGTTGCTGACCCTGTTGTGCGACGTCCTGGATCACCCGGCCGGCCTTTCCGAAAGCCTGGAACGGGTCGGCCAAATCACCTGCGCCTTGATGGAGACCCAGCAGACCGTGATCCTGCTGCGGGACGAGGAACGCCACGAACTGATGGTGGAGATGCGGGCCGGACTCGAAAGCCCGGCCCTGCGCCCCGGTCATCCGCTCGGCGTTTCGTCCCGGCTCAAGCGGATCCTGTGGCGCCTGCGCGGCCTGCACCAGATCGGCTCGATCGAAGCCGGCATCGAGGGGATCGGCTTCCCCATCCTGGTCGCGCCGCTGAAAGTCAAGGGCGAACGCATCGGTCTGCTGCTCACCGCCAAACCCGTCGCCGGCAGCGATTCGTTTTCGGCCAACCGCCGCCGCCTGTACCGGCTCACCGCCTCGCTGGCCAGCCTGCTGATCGAGAACAGCAAGGTCTACGACTACCTGCGCCAGCAGTTCGCCCAGCGTTCGCAGGAGCTGCTGGACGCCAACCGGCATGCCGCCCATGGCCCGCCGGACGAAACCGAACGGCTCATGGTCACCTCGCTGAACAATCCCTCCAAGGTGGCACGGCTGCTGGCCGTCTCCTTCTACAAAGAACTGGCCCGCGCCGGTTTCAGCCCCAACCACATCATCACGGCCGCCGCCGAAATCCTGGATTGTGTCACCCATGAAACGGCCGGCCATCACGGAGCACCTCCGGCACCGGCCGCGGGGGGCCGGCGTCAGGACTCCGGCAAAGCCGAAAAGAAGCCGCCGGTGGGCGACTGATGCCTGCCGCCGCCACCAGAAACGCAGCCCAAGGACAACGGCACCACTCCCGGGGCGCCCTGCCGGCCCTGCTGGCGGCGGCCGCCATCACCCTGCTGGCGGGATGCCAGCCGCCGGGACCGCCGGGGCCGCGCGCGCCGGCACCCCCCGTCCAGACCGACCTCGCGCCGGGGGAGGTGCCGTTCCAGCACGGCACCTATCGCATCACCCCGCTGGCCAATTTCGACATCACCGCCCTGGTGCTGAGCCGGACCCGCTACTACTTCGGCCGCGAGGCCGGCCTGTCGCCCGTCGACCTGGTGCTCGGCTGGGGGGCCATGTCGGACCGCGCCGTCCTCGACCCAATCACCATTTTCCAATATGACCGCCGCTTCCGCTGGCAGACCGGCGGCGAACTGCCGGTGCCGCGGGAACAGATCGAACATGGCTGCGCCAACATGCACCTGCTGCCCGCAACGGCGGCACTGTCCAGGCAGATCTGCGGCATCCGCCGGGGGCAGCTGGTGCATCTCCGCGGCTGGCTGGTGCGGATCGACGGAGCGGATGGCGGCCACTGGATCAGCTCACTCTCCCGCGAAGACACCGGTTCCGGGTCCTGCGAGGTGATCTGGGTGCGCTCCTGCGAAGTGCTGAAACCGGGCCCGGCCGCCTATCGTGACGCGGCGGCGGCCGGCGGCAGGGTCTCCAGCAGCCAGGCTTCCAGATAAACGCGGGCGGCGACATTGCCGGCCATGGCCCGCCAGGACGTCTCGCGCAGGCCAATCAGGGCCCGGTTGAGTTCGGCGCCGTTGTAACGGAAGCACTGGCCGGCCAGCTTGGACAGGCGGAACCCCTTCAGCCCCACCGCCTCCAGGCCGTTGGCCAGGGCGGCGGCGCGGTCCGCCGCGGGCAGCCCTTCAATGGCGGCGGCCAGTTGCGACCCGGTGCGCGCCTTGCATTCCTGGGCGTACAGACGGAGCTGGAGCAGATGGCGGACCAGGCCGGTGACCGAGCGCAGCAACCCCAGCACGGCGCCGTCGGGATTCTTGTCGGCCGCAATCAGCACGCCGACCAGGCGCAGCGCCTCGTCCAGCCGCCGCTCGCCAATGGCGTCCAGCAAGGTCCAGCTGACAGCCTCGCCATCGCCCTGGCAGATGGCGGCCACGTCCGCCAAGGCGGCCGGCCGGCCGGTGCCGCCGACATAACAGATGATCTTTTCCAGCTCGCCCTCCAGCCGCTCGGTGTCAGTGCCGAGCGCCTCAACCAGATGGCGGACCGCGTCCTCGGCCAGCGTCAGCTTTTTTTCCGCCGCCCGGCGGCGGATGACAGCCGCCATGGCTTCGCGCCAATGCCGGTCCTTGATGTCGGGCTTGTCGAAAAAGCGGACCTCGCCGACCGCCTGGCAGACGGCGGCCAGGTCGCCGTCCGGAGGCGCGCCGGGGCCGCTGAGCACCAGACTGACATCCGGCGGCACCCCCGGCGCCAAAAACTGCCGCAACTTTTCCAGGCCGGCGGCAACGGCGGCGGCCGGGCCTTTCTTGCCTTCGGCGGCAAAGGCGGAAAACTGCTCCAGGCACAGAGTGCGCCGCCCCCCCAGAAAAGACGGGGTCTGCAGGGCCGCCAACAGCCGCCCCAGCGTCTCGGCGGGCGGCTCGCCCTCGCGTTCGCGAATCACCTCCAGCTCCCACGGCTCGGGATGGTCCCCAGCCAGCTGGCGCAACTGGGCCTTGGCGGCCGCGTCCAAGCCGGCCACGTCAGTGCCGCTGAACAGAAACAGCCGCGCCGCCGTCATGGCAGCACCGGGATGTTGACGCGATAGGTGGCGTCGATAAAGCCGGTCGTCTGCTGGGCCCGGATGCGGTCCACCAGGATCGCATCGACCCGCTGCAGGGCCTCGTCCATTTCCAGCGGCTTGGCCGGCACCAGCAGCTGGGCATGCTCGCGGAGCGTGCCGCGGGCGTGCAAATGAAGGCGCAGCACGGCATGCTCATAATCGAGCTGAATGACATCGACGTCGAAGTGCTGGCCGTAGGGACGAATGCCCTTGAGATGCAGGAAATGGAGGGCGCCCAGCACCATCTCGTCATTGCATTTGGCGCCGGTGCGCTGCTGCCGGTCGTTGCGCACCCCCAGGATGAGCGGCATCGCCTGCAGTTTGGGATCGATCCGGGGCGGCATCACCCAGCCGTCAGGATCCACCAGCCGGCCGCCGCGCGCCTGATACTGGGCCACCGGAACGCGCTCGTCCACCTCAACCCGTAGCGTGTCGGGAAGCTGGAGGCGCAGCCGCGCATCCGCCACCATGACGTATTTGCGGAGATCGGCGCGCAGCGCCGGCAGATCCAGTTCGAACAGGTTTTTCTCCCCGGCCCGCACCTTGAGCCGGGCCAGCCGCCCCGCAATCTCGGCCGGCCGCAACTGGCCGTTGACCTCGACCTGGACGTGCTGCAGGGTGAAATGGGGGTTGCTGGTGAAGAACGCCCGCCGCAAGGCGCCCCAGCCCAGCCGCACGCCCGCCACCAGGACGAGCACCACCAGGCACCAGACCCCCAGCCGCAGCACGGCCAGGCGCCATTGCCCGCCCCGTTTCGCGTCCGTGCCGCGCAACGGGGAACGGACGGATCTTTCCTCTTTTTCCGATTCCGGCATCATGCTAGCTTATCCGTGCCATGGGCAAATGCAACCGGCTCACATGGAGTAAAGGCCGCCGTCGCGCGACGGCGGGGCTCCGCCCCATCCCTCCTCCTCATCACCGCCGCCGCCCAGCGCCCCCCCCATGTCCTCCTCAATCTTCTCGGGATCTTCGCCAGACTCGAGGCGGCGGACGGCGCTTTCCATTTCCGGATCGAATCCCTCGCCGGTGATCTGCCCCATGCGGCGCATCAGGCGGCCAAGCTGGCGCGGATCGGTCTCGTCGATCCCGTCGGCATCGGCCATCAGCCGTTCCATCTCCCGCTCAACCCGCGGATCGTCGGCCGCCCCGCCTTCCCCCGGCCCCCCCCGGGCCGCCGAAGCCGCGGCGTCCCCCCTGGACTTGCGCACGGCCCCCACCACGGCAAAACGCGACAGTTGCTTCCGCAGGCCGGTGCCGCCGCATTGGGGACAGACCGGTTCCTTGGCGGCCGCGGCCGAAGACGACAAAAAACTGAAAATCCGGTTGCAGGCGGGACAGAGATATTCGTAGATCGGCATGGTGGACGTCTCGCGGGGCTGGCGGCGATGAATGCCGGGTAATATGCCCCGTTTCCGGCGGTGCGACAGCCGTCACCGGACGTGACGGCAACGGGCCAGTGAATGGGGGAGGTTGACCATTTCAGTTGCCGTTCCGGAACGATACGCGCCATGCGCCAGGGAGTGCGGCATGGAATGCCGCCTTGGTTGGCGGCGGAGCCGCCTTCCGTATCAGAGCCGGGAACGAAGCGCCACTCCTGGGCGCGAAAGTGACCGGTCAAATCGGCAACTCTTATCCGAGACCGTTTACGCCCGCCGCAGCTCACCGTCCACCCAGCGGACGCCCAGCACCGGCGGCGCCGCCGCCAGGCCAAGCCAGCGCCCGGCCACCCGGGCCAAGGCCGCCGGATCGCCGCTGGTGTACAGCGTGATGCCGCCGGGCGCGCCGGCCGGCCGCCCGCCGCCCGCCGCCAGCAGCTGGACCACCCGGCTGGCCACCGCGGGGGCGGGGTCGATCACGGTCACGTCCGGTCCGGCAAGCTCGCGGATGACCGCCAGGGCCAGGGGAAAATGGGTGCACCCCAGCACCAGCACGTCGGCGCCGCGGGCCAGCATCGGGGCGATGACCCGGCGCAGGATGGCCCGGGTCTCCGGCCCGTCCGCATCCCCCCGCTCCAAGCAGGCCACCAGCCCCTCGCAGGGATCCTCCAGCACCGTCACCCCGGCGGCCACCCGCTGCCGCAGCGCCGGATACAGCTGTCCGCCCAGGGTCGCCGCCGTGGCCAGCACGCCGACCACGCCGGAGCGGCTGAGGGCGACCGCCGGCTTGATGGCCGGCTCCATGCCCACAATCGGCAGGCGGGGAAAGGCGGCGCGGAGTTCGCGCAAGGCGGCGCCGGACGCGCTGTTGCACGCCACCACCAGCAGCCGCGCCCCCAGGGTCAGCGCGAACCGGGCAATGCCGGCGGCAAAGCCCGCCACCTCCGCGGCCGGCCGGCCGCCGTACGGCACGTGCGTCTGGTCGGCCACATAATGCAAGGGCTCCTCCGGCAGGCGGGTGCGGATGGCGCGCAACACCGTCAGCCCGCCCACCCCCGAGTCAAACAGCACCACCGGTCCGCCGGCGCCGCCGGAGTCTTGGATCGCCGTCCTGTTCATGGACTGACGATCACCGTGTTCTTGTTGGTGTTCTCGTTGTCCGAATCGATTTGGTCGTACAGGTCATCCGCCGCCTGGACGGACAGGTTGGTGGCAAACGAGTTAACCGCCGCCTTCACCATGTCCTCCAGCAGGCTGAACTTGCGGGGCGGCACGTAAACGATGTCGCCGGCACGCAGCTCCATGTCCAGCCCGCGGCCCTTGAACAGCGAGGAAACCCGCAGGGCGTAGGTCTCCGGCTTGACCAGCGAACCACGGATGACCAGCAGGGTGTCGCCGGCAGAGGCCGCCCGGATGCCGCGCGCCTCCGTCAGCACCTGCAACAGCGACGTTGCCCCGTAAAAGCCGACGGACCGCTGCAGGCCGACCTCGCCCAGCACATAGATGTTCCGCGACACCGCGGAGGGAATGTTGATGACGTCGCCGTCCTGCAACTCCACATCCTGCGAGGCATCGCCCTTGGTGACCAGCGCCTCAAAATCCACCGGAATGAACTGCCCGCCCCGGCGCAGCAGGGTGGAGTGGGAAAAGTCCTGGGTCTGAATGGTGGAGTTGCGGAACAGGGTGACTTTGAAGCCGCGGCCGGCGCAAAGGGCGGTCACCACCGTGGTCCGGCCGGCGATCGGGTAGGTCCCGGGGTAGTTGACCTGGCCAAGAATGGTGTAATTCTGGCTCCGGAACCGCGCCGGAACCACGGTGATCAGCGGATCGACAAACTGTTCGGACAGGCGCTTCTGCAGGTCCTCATGCAGTTCATCAATGGTGCGGCCGGCGGCGCGCACGCTGCCCACCGCCAGATAGGTGATCATGCCGCTGGGATCAATCGGCACCACCCGGTAGGTGTTGCCCAGGCCATAAATGGTGAGCGCCAGCGTGTCCCCCACGTTGAGCCGGTAGTCACCGGTGCTGGGAGTGATGCCGGTGATGTACGGATTGCGCTTGATCTGCAGCCGGGCAACCTGCACCCCCCCGGCAGCGCCCGCCGCCGGCTGCAACGGCTGGACCACGGCCACCGTGGCCGCCGGATTGGCCACGGCCTCCTCAGGAGAAAGCGGCGCCATCTTCGGCTTCGCCCCGGGGCCGGGCCGCGGCGCGGCGGCGTTTTTTCCCGCCGGACCGGCCGCCGGTGCAGGCGCCGCCGGAGTGGTAACCGCCGGCTTGACCGCCGGCGCGGACGCCGCCGGGGCCGGCAACTCCGCCGCCACGATCCCTGCTCCGGCGGCAACCAGCAACCAGGTGGCAACGGCAAGGCGCGGGAAGGTCATAATGGCGTTGGCCCCTTTTGATTCAAAACATACCATAAGCAATCCGCGGGGCGCTTGCAATGCCCCGGCCCCTCTCTACATTGCCGAACCATGCCGGATGCCATTTTGGGAATTGAAAGCAGCTGCGATGAAACCGCCGCGGCCGTGGTCGTCGACGGACGGCAGGTTGCCGCCAGCGTCATCGCCTCGCAGGTCCGTGCCCATGCCGCCTATGGCGGCGTGGTGCCCGAACTGGCCGCGCGTGAACATCTGCGGGCCATCGCGCCGGTGGTCCGAGCGGCCCTGAAGGACAGCGGCCTGACTCCGGCCGGCCTGGCCGGCATCGCCGTCACCCGCGCCCCCGGCCTGGTCCCCGCCCTGCTGGTGGGGCATTCCTTCGCCCAGGGGCTGGCCGCCGCCACCGGCCTGCCGTGGGTCGGGGTCAACCATTTTCTGGCCCACCTGTACGGGGCCTTCCTGGAACAGCCCGAGGACTGGCTGGCCCAGGACGCCAGCTATCCCCTGCTGGCGCTGGTGGTCTCCGGCGGCCACACCGCCCTGCTGCTGGTCGCCGACGACGGTTCCGCCCGCATCATCGGCAGCACCCTGGACGATGCGGCCGGCGAGGCCTTTGACAAGGCCGCCAAAATCCTCGACCTCGGCTATCCCGGCGGCCCGCTCATCGACCGGCTGGCCCAGGATGGCAATCCGGCCGCCTTCCCCTTCCCGCGCGGCCTGATGGCCCGCCCCGGACATCCCCAGGACCCGGCCAACCGCTTCAATTTCAGTTTCAGCGGCATCAAGACCGCCTTGCTCTACCAAGTGCGCGGCCGCCCCGCCCCGGCGCCGGCCGAACTGCATGACCTGGCCGCCAGCTACCAGGCCGCCATCGTCGAGGTGCTGGTCGCCAAAACTTTCGCCGCCGCCGCCGCCCATGGCGCCCGCACCGTGGTCGCCTGCGGCGGCGTGGCCTGCAACCGCGGACTCCGCACCGGCCTGCAGGCCGCCGCCGCCAGGCACCGCAACCTCCGGCTGGTCGTCGCCTCCCCCAAGTATTGCACCGACAATGCCGCCATGGTTGCCGGACTGGGCTGGCATTACCTGCGCCAGCGGGGCGGCGGCGGAACACCGGCGCCGGGCGGTGTCGCCGCCCGCCTGGAAGCCGCCCTCTCCCCCTTGCCGTTCGCCCCCCGTTTTTCCCCTTTCCCCTGAGCCGTTTTCAAAAGTCCGGCTCAAGGGCGCCGTTCGTAAACGGCGGGAATTCCTCCAGAACCGAAGAGCGAAGACCACCCAAACGATGCCGACACCGACCCCGAGAGCAACCGATGAACGCTCAAGGCTCCCGCGGCTCGGGTTTCCCCCGCTGTTTTGCATCGGTATCGGGGTCGCTAGCGGTATCGGTTAAAAATCCGACTTGTGAAAGCACCCTCTTATATGGCTAAAATACAGGTCTTAACCCTGCCCGTCGGCATGCTGGAGGCAAACTGCTACCTGGTGTGGAACCCCGACACCCTGGACGCCCTGCTGCTTGACCCCGGCGACGAGCCCGGCCGCATCGCCAAGGCCGTCGCCGAACGCGGCCTGCACCCCCGCGCCATCCTGCTCACCCACGCCCATGTCGACCACATCCGCGCCGTGTCCGAACTGGCCCGGCAGTGGGCCGTCCCAGTCTGCCTCGCCCCGGCGGACCACCCGATGTACCACAGCCCCCAAAACGCCCTGCCGCCCTGGATGTCCGCCGCCCGCGACCTGCCGGAACCGCAGGCGGAACCGCCCCCCGCGCCCCCCGGCCTGGAATTCCGCGTCCTGTCCACCCCCGGCCACTCGCCCGGTGGCGTCTGTTATTACTTTCCCGCCGCCGGGGCCGCGTTTACCGGCGACACCCTGTTCTGCGGCAGCATCGGCCGCGCCGACCTCCCCGGCGGCAACGCAGACACCCTGTTGCACGCCATCCGCAACCAGCTGCTGACCCTGCCACCGGAAACCGTCATCTATCCCGGCCACGGCCAGCCCAGCACCATCGGCGAAGAAGCCGCCCACAACCCGTATTTGTAACCGGAAAGAGCCGGGATCAGTTGACGCCGCCGTTGTTGAAACAAGGCTCCCCCCCGCGCTGTCTTTCCCGTTATGTCCGTTATGTCCGTTCCCCCCAACCTCAGGCCAAATCCTTGAAAAATTCCGGGCGCGCGACCTGGCGGAGCAGTTCGGTGCAGAAGACGCGCCAGGCGGGGTTGCGGTGCGTCTTGCGTTGGGCGACTATGTTGCGCAGGGTCATGTAATTGGTGCAGAGAATGCGCCGCTGCAGGAAGCCCTCGGGCAGTTCGTTCTTGAGCTCCTCCAGCTGCTTTTCCGCCACCAGGGCGTTGAGCCGCAGCAGGGTTTCTGGCGGCAGCGGGCGGTCAAAATCCTCCTGGCCCAGCGGCCGGCGGGTCAGGGTGTGCATGGTGCTGCCGCTCTGCTTGGTCATGCCGGTGCGGTAGGTGTCGAACTGCTGCCAGAAATGGCGCGGCGCCACCACGTCCAGCCACACCACCATGCTCTCCAAAAACTTGTTGTGGCCACCGCCCTTGTCGAACAGCCGCTCCATGACCGCCGGCATGCCGGCGGGGTCGCGCTCGTAGGACAGCGACAGCCCCAGCATGGCTTCCTCATACCCGGCTTCGCGCAGAATCTGTACCTTCATCAAAGTCGCCCCTTAAACCCAGCTCTCACGCCACGCTTCAAAAGACCGCGGCACCATAATGCCGCCACCGGCATCAGGCCAGCCGGGCGCCGGCATCACGCCCCCGGAACCGCCTCCGGCGCCAGCAGTTCATGCACCATCCGCCGCAAGGTGGCGAGGGGATAGGGTTTGGGAAGGAAACGGAAGGCACGGTCGTTGATTTGGCTCCAGCACGCCCGTTCGTCGGTATAGCCGCTGCACAACAACACCGGCAGGCCGGGCCGGCAGGCGCGCAGCCGTTCCGCCAGATCGACCCCGGTGCCGTCCGGCAGCACGACATCGCTGAACAGCAGGGCGAAGCGCCCCGCCTCCCGGCCGAACACGGAGAAGGCCTCCGCCTGCGACGTGCAGGCCGCAACGTCATAGCCGGCCGCCTGCAGCGCCTGGGCGGCCTGGGCGCAGACCCCGACGTCGTCCTCGACCAGCAGCAGGCGCTGCCCCTGCCCCCGCGGTCCGCCACTGTCAACCACCGGGACCGCCGGAACCGCTTCCCTATCCGTTTCCCGGCAAACCGGCAGGTAAACGTCAAACCGCGTCCCCTCGCCAGGCGCGCTGACCACCGCCACCCAGCCGCCGCTCTGCTTGGCGATGCCGTAAACGACCGACAACCCCAGGCCGGTCCCCTTGCTGCCCTTGGTCGAGAAGAACGGCTCAAAAATGTGCGCCAGCGTCTCCTTGCCCATGCCGGAGCCGGTGTCGGCGACAGAAAGCCGGACAAACCCGCCGGGGCGGGCGTCGGGCATGGCCGCGACGTCCGCCTCCCCGATGACCACATTGGTGGTGCGCAGGATCAACTGCCCCCCTCCCGGCATGGCGTCACGGGCGTTGATCGCCAGATTCATGATGACCTGCTCGACCTGCCCCGGATCGGCCTGCACCGGCTGCAAATCCGGCGCCAGCTGCAGGACCGTCCGGATATCCTCGCCGAGCAGGCGCTTCAGCATTTTCCCGATGCCGGTGACGCTTGCGTTCAGGTCCAACCGGCAGGGCGCCACCTCCTGCTTCCGGCCGAAGGCCAGCAATTGCCGCGTCAGGCCGGCGGCCTGTTCGCCGGCCCGCTGCACCTCCATCAGGTCGCCGCGCAGGCCGGGGGGGACATCCTCGCGTGCCAGCAGCAGGTCGACGCATCCCCGGATGACCTGCAGCAGGTTGTTGAAATCGTGCGCCACCCCCCCCGCCAGGCGGCCGATGGCGTCCAGTTTGGAGCTCTGCTGCAACCGCTGCTGCAGTTCTTTTTCCCGGGTCAGGTCACGGTAGGTGACCAGCACGCCGCCAAGGTCCGGGTTGTCACACAGATTGACGCCCGTCACCCCCACCGGACGATAGGCGCCGTCCCGTCCCTGGTAGCGCAGCTCCAGAAAGGTGGTGGTGCCGGGATGGTCCGCTCCCGGTTCAAACAGCTTGCGAAAACGCTCCCGGTCGTCCGGATGGATGACCTCCCAGCAGCGGGTTCCCAACCGTTCTTCGGGCCGCCAGCCAAACCACTTCTCGATATTGGGGCTTTGGTAGCGGACCACGCCGTCCGTGCCGGCAATCGCCACCACGTCGGCAATGTTCGCCAAAATGGCGGCCTGCCTGGCCTCATTGGCCCGCAGGGAGGCGGTGCGGTTGTGAACTTCCTGCTCCAGAAAGCTCCGCTGCCGGCCCAGGCCGGCGACGACCGCCGTCACCAGCCCGGTGAGCAGCAGGCCGCCCGCCGCCGCCGCCCAGCCGTTCCACAACGGCCGGGCCGCCAGATAGCCCGGATCCCCATGCATCCGCAAGGCATAGGCGTTGCCAAAGATGAACAGCGGATCGGCCATGGACAAGCCGCCGGCGGCCTCCTCTTGAAACCCGGTCCACTTCCGCGCCGCCGGATCGTGCCCCGGCGCGGAGGTGGTGAGAAACACCGGCCGCTGCCCGCCGGTCAGCAGGAACCATTCCATCCGGACCTCGGGGTCCATCAGCACGGAATGGCTGAGCCGCTCCCGCAACAGCGTGTCCAGACGAAGCACGACCGCGACAAACCCGCGGGGCTTCCCCCCTGCCTGCCCCCCCTTGCCGTACACCGGCTGAAAAACCAGCAGCCCCCGCCGGCCGGGCGCCCCCGCCGGTTCCACCACGCCTTTGGTGGCGGTGGCCCGGCCGGTCTGCCGCGCCACCTCCAGCGCCTCCCGGCAAACCGCCGCCTCCCCCACATCATACCCCAACAACTCCAGCTGCGCCGTCCGCGGCTCGGCATAGAAGGCCGGAAAATAGCTTTCCCGTTCCACAACGGGAACCCGGACGCCCGCCGCCGGCTGCCAGACGTTGAAACCGGCCACCCCCTCGCGCCGGGCCGCGGCGATGAGCGCGGGCACCGCGGCGGCCGGGGTTTCCGGCAGCCACAGCCAGGCCTCGGAAAATCCGTTGTGGACGGCCGGCTCGACATAGCAGCGGAATTCGTCCCGCTCCACCCGGTCGCTGCTCTCAAAAAGCCGGCCCAACCCCTCCAGCTGGCCGCGCAGGCCGCGCAAGGATTCGCCAAAGGTTTCCGCCTGCGCCCGGGCCAGCGCGGAAAAGGCGGCCCGGCGCGCATGGGTCTCGACGTCATGAACCACCCAGGCAACCGCCACGGTGAGCAGGCCGCCGACCACCACGCAAAGGGCCGCCTCCGCGTGGCGTAACGCCCCCTGGTGTTCCACCGGCAGCCGGCGGTTGCGCCAGATCAACCCGCCCGCACCCCCCAGCAGGACCAGCAGCAAAACCGCCGAAAACAGGGTTGGCAACCGCTGCACCCGGGACCGGTTCGCCAGCCAGGTCCCCGCATCCACGTCGATGCCGACCACAAAACACACGGTGCCGGTGGCGGGATCCCGGACCGGGGCGAAGGCCGAGACAAACCGCCCCCACTGGTCCTGATAAATTCCGGTCGTCCGCCCCCGGCCGTCCCGGAACACCTGGTGCAACTCTTCGGGCGCGTCGTCATAGCTGCCGCCGGGATCACTGTAATCCGGGTCCGACGGTGTCAGGCTGTCGGGGCCGAAGACAATCCGGCCGTCCCGCAGAGACATGGTGTACAGCCACCGCAGATGGGGCATGACGCGGGCATACTCGTGCAGTTCATGGAGAAGCTGCTGGAATTCAGAGCGTTGGACGTCCGCCGCCGTAAAGGACAACGCCTTGATCCGTTCCACCTGGATGGTGCGGGCGACGGCCACCGCCCGGGCCAGCAATTCATCCCGCCGCCGGGCCTCCTCGGCCTGCACACACCAGCGCACGCACAAAAAACCGCCGGCCACCGTCACCAGGGCCAACGCCACGATACCCGCCAATGCCTTCCTGTTGGAGTGCAGGGAAGCCAGCATTGTATCCACCCCTTCAGGGGTACAATATCTTCCCGTAATTTCACTGTCAAGGGACAAGAACAACCGGGGGTATTACGGAATTGTCGGTTGACCCGGTTTCCGGCGATTCCCTGACTTGATAGTGATCTATCGGCTTCCATACGATGCCGATGCCGATTCCGCTACCGACGTCATGTTTTCTCACGGAGGTACAGAGATCACAAAGAAACCATAATTAATTAGACAACAATTAAATAAGGGTTATTTCCCCGTGCCTTTGTGTCTCCGTGAGAGAACGATTTTGAAGTGAAAATCGTATCAGCCCCTGTTCTGAAAAAATGAAACGATGGCGTGCCGTAGGTACGCCGCGATTCACCGCGTAGCGGAATCCGCAAAAGGCATAAACTAAGGTTTGACGGAGGATTGGGAACCACTTTTCCTCAAATGGGGGTTCCCAACCAACAGCCTAACGCGGCTTGCCGGCGCTCCGGGGCGCGGGTTTCGGCTTGGCGGCGGGGCGGGCCGAGCTGTAGTCATCCAGATGATAATGAATGGTGGTGCCGGGCATGGGCAGGCGCTCCAGGGTCACCTCGGAGTCGCGGAAGAACATTTCGGCCAGGGTGTCATGGTAGTCGCTGAACACCACCACCCGGCGGATGCCGGCGGCGGTCAGCGCCTTGGCACAGGCGGTGCAGGGCATGTTGGTGACATAGGCGGTGGCGCCGTCCAGGCTGATCCCATGCCGGGAGGCCTGGCAGAGGGCGTTGATCTCGGCGTGGTTGGTGCGCACGCAGTGGTTGTTGACCACCAGGCAGCCCACCTCGTCGCAGTGCGGCGCCCGCGGCAGCGACCCGTTGTAGCCGGTGGCCAGCACGAAGCGCTCCTTGACCATCACGCACCCGCAGTGCATGCGCGGACAGGTGGAGCGCTCCGAGGCCAGCATGGCCAGCTTCAGAAAATATTCGTCCCAGGACGGCCGCAAATGCTTGACGGTTTTCTTCATGCGGGTGCGAATCCTTAAGAGGCATGACCGTTTTGTCGGATGAAGTTGGGAGCACCCTTTTTCAAAAGGGTGGCCCCAACGAACACGTGAGAACACGTCACGTTTCACGTATCACGCTTTACGCATTACTCCAGCACCGCGACGGCGTCCAGCTCGATCCGGGCGTTTTTGGGCAGCGCCGCCACCTGGACGCAGGAACGGGCGGGGAACGGCGCGGTGAAGTGTGTGGCGTACAGCGCGTTGACCGCCTGAAAATCCTTCAGGTCAACCAGGTAGACCGTCACCTTCACCACCCGCGCCATGGAGGTGCCGGCGGCCGCCAGCAGCCGTTCCAGGTTGGCCAGCACCTGCCCGGCCTGCGCCACGGTGTCGGCGCCGCCCACCAGCTCGTCCGAACCGGCCCGCAGGGGCAGCAGGCCGCTGGTGAACAGGAGACCGCCCGCGCGCACCGCCTGGCTGTAGGGCCCGGCCGCCGCCGGCAATTCCGCTGAAGTCACCGCCGTCATCGCCTTGTCCGAGCCCGTCATCGTCCGTCCTCCACGCAACCTGTTTTTGCCCTTATCTTGCCAGTGAAGTGCTTCGATCGGACTTCGTGTCCTTCGTGCCTTCGTGGTGAAGCTTTACTTGTCGAAATTGGCGTCGAAGGCGTGGGCCGAGGGGCTGAAGTCCACATTGCGCACGAACTCGCAGGCTTCGCGGGCGCCGTATTCGCGCTCCATGCCGCAGTCCTCCCATTCGACCGACAGCGGCCCCTGGTAGTTGAGCCGGTTGAGCTGGCGGATGATCTCCTCGAAATCGACGCCGCCGTGCCCCAGGCTGCGGAAATCCCAGCCGCGGCCGGCCTCGCCAAAGTTCAGATGGCTGGCCAGGATGCCGCTGGTGCCGTCCAGGGTCAGCGCGGCGTCCTTCATGTGGACATGGTAGACGCGGTCCGGGAACGCCTTCAGGAACTTGACCGGATCCACCATCTGCCAGTGCAGGTGGCTGGGGTCGAAATTGAAGCCGAACTCGGGCCGGTTGTCCACCGCCGCCAGGGCGCGCCGGGCGGTGTGCACGTCGTAGGCGATCTCGGTGGGGTGCACCTCCAGGGCAAACTTGACCTTGCACGTGCCGAAGACGTCCAGGATCGGATTCCAGCGGTCGGCAAAATCCTGGAACCCCGCCTCGACCATCGCCGGCGAGACCGGCGGGAAACTGTACAGCAGATGCCAGATCGCGGAGCCGGTGAACCCATTGACCACCGGCACGCCCAGGTTCTGGGCCGCCTTGGCGGTGAGCTTCATCTGCTCGATGGCCCAGGCCCGCTTTTTCTGCGCGTTGCCGTGGCAGGGCTTGGGGGCGAACATGTCCGAGCGGCTGTCATTGTTGAGGTCACACACCAGCTGGCCGGCCAGGTGGTTGCTGATCGCCCAGACGTCCAGCTTGTTTTTCTTGAGCAGGGCGCGGACCGCCTTGCCATAGGCCTTGTCGGTGGCGGCCTGGCGCACGTCCAGGTGATCGCCCCAGCAGGCCAGTTCCAGGCCGTCATAGCCCCACTCGCCGGCTTTTTTCGCCAACACTTTCAACGGCAGGTCGGCCCACTGGCCGGTGAACAGGGTGACGGGACGCATGGTGGATCCTCCTCAACTTGGATTGCGGGTTGACGCGGCTGGCCGGACACCGGAGCCGCACCGTGATGGCGGCCAATATAGCGCAGCCCCGACCGTTTTTGGGAACCCGAGGTGCCGCCTCCCGCGGAGTGCCAACGGCTTCGCCGACGCCCTGATCTTCTCTTTTCTCTCATCCCACCCCGAGCGGCCGGCGCCGCCGGCCGGTAGAATGGTGCCGGGGACAAGGGCAAACCGCCACACGCTAAAGCGTGAACTCAAACACAATGCGCCCCGTGTTTGAGTCCAGCCTTCAGGCTGTCTGCGGAGTGCGGTCTCTATTCAATAGCACCCCCAATGGGTGACCGGTTACCAGCCGGAATAGGCGACACTTGCAACCTGTTTTCAAGCACGGTACGGTACAAACAACGAGCCGGGCGCGGGCCCGCGTTGGGGGCACCGCTCGAGTTTTGTGATTGGGCGCTTGTATAATGTTCGGCAACAATAAAATGAAAACCAGAACCAAGATAGCCATCTGGATCATCACGGCCTTCATAGTGATTGTCATTGGTGCAGTCTGGTTCTTCTTTTCGTACAGCCCCGGTGGGATGCGTCCCACTTACCCAGCAAAGGACAACGACCCGCGATTACTGGCAATCGCTCAACACACGATGCCAATCATCGTTGCCATCGAGACGTATCGCAACCGAACCGGCAAGACACCTTTAAACTTGGCGGATGCTGGTATCTCGACAACCGACCAAGAATCAATTGCATACACCATTGAGGCAGATCACTATTTGCTCTGGATCAGGCTTGGATGGGACCCCTCACTTGTCTTCAATTCCAAGGACCGAAGTTGGACATTTGAACCTGGAGACGGTTCGCCAGAGAAAAGAATCAAATTGGATGCCAAATCAATGGCTGCCGCCTCGGCTGGCCGTGAACCATAGAGGCCGTGTACAATGACGCCGAGGCAGAGCCGGAACGTTAGGCATAAAAATACAAATGAAGCGACTTCGACTCATTCTCGCGTTATCTCACGGATGCTTTGCCGTAGGCGCAGTTGGGCTCTATGCGAATCCCGATTCCATGTTTGGAGCGCTTATTGCAGTTGGTGCATTCACCAGGTGGATGGTCCCCTATAGGCCAAAGCACGTCGAGGCACCTTTATTCTTCTTGCTTAAATACGGATTCATATTGCTTCTTGTTTACTGGCTAATGGACAATGGTTTATCGGATGTCATGAAGCGCGCTTGGCATGACAGGTTATCAATCAGGCCTATTACATTCTTCACATCAATTCTGCTCTACTTGATTGCGAAAGATTGGCTCTATTTTACCAAGAAAACCCCGAGTGAAGTCAATTCGTTCTATGATAAGAATAATCAAGTACCATGAACGAGCCGATGGAGCTAATCCACATAACGTTTCCGAGTAGGAGGTAGACTGGGGACGTAGCTGCGCATCAATTTTAAATTCAACATATAACGCCGTTTTTAAGTGCTAATAAAGCCGTTAGCTGGCGTTTTTTACCCACTAAAAATAAACGATTATGGACGGGTGCAATTGTGATGTCTCATGCGTCCCACTTCCCCGATCCGGCGGCGCGCATTTTGGGCATGGGATCGATGGGACGAATAGGACACACTGGGATAGATGCGACGACGCGCCGCCCGGAAACCAATCAACACGAACAAAGGTCCGGGCGAGCCAATACCATTCACCCGTCCCTAATCCGATCCCTAATCCGACCTAATCCGACTCAGCCTCCTCCGGCTGTTCTCGGGGTCGGTATCGGTATCGGAATCGGTATCGTATAAAAACCTTATAGATCACTTCGATCAAGAAATCTCCGGGAAACCGGATTCCTCGACAGCTATGTCATACCCCCGTTGCGCGCGCGATCTTGACCGCCGGGCCACGGGGAATTACACTGCCGCCCATGCCCCAGACAGTTCCAGCCCCGTCCCGTGATGCCGCCGCCCCGGTGGCGACGCCCGTGTCCGCGCCCATCCGCACCCGCCTGGCCCCCACCCCTTCCGGCGCCCTGCATGCGGGCAACGCCTACTCCTTTCTGCTGGCTTGGCTGTGGGCCCGCAGCCAGGGCGGGCAAGTGGTTCTGCGCATTGAAGATGTGGATGTTGTCCGCGCCCGCCCCGACTGGGTCGAGGCGCTGTTTCGCGACCTCGAATGGCTCGGCCTGGACTGGGACGCGGGGCCCGCCGGGCCGGGGGACACTGCCAGCCCCTACCGCCAGTCGTCACCGGAACGGCAGGCGCGCTATGCCGCCGTCTGGCAGGCGTGGAAGGACGCCGGCCGGCTCTACCCCTGCCGCTGCACCCGCACCGACCTGCGGACCGACGCCCCCCAGGTGGCGCGGCTCGGCGACACGCTCATCCCCGGCGTGCCCTATTCCGGCCGGTGCCGCCCACGGACGGCCCGCGACGCCGGCCCCGCCGACGCCTGGCGGCTGCGCCTCCCCGATGCCGCCAGCACGCTCGCCGACCGCTGGCTGGGCACCCACCGCCTGGACCGCCTGGACCGGCTCGGCGATCCGGTGTTGCGCCGCGCCGACGGCTGCACCGCCTACCACCTGGCCGTGTGCATTGACGACTTCGACCAGGGCATCACCCACGTGGTGCGCGGCCGCGACCTCCTGCCCTATGCCCACCTGCACCGGCAGCTGCATGCGCTCCTGGGCAATCCCGCGCCGCCGGATTTCTGCCATCACGGGCTGCTGGGCGACTCCCAGGGGCAGCGCCTGGCCAAGCGGCTCGGCTCGGATTCCCTGACCGGCATGCGCAGCCACGGCTTCGATTCCCGCCGGCTGGTGGGCGCCCTGGCGCCGCTGATCTTTCCCGGGGCCGTGGCCGGACCGGCCCCGTGTTCCCCCCGCGAGTTGCTGGCCCTGGGCCCGCCCCGCCCGGCCGCCGCCGACCGCCCCTGGAGCCGGCCCGAATAACGCGCCTCCCCCGCCCCCGTCCCACCGGGGAATGCCCCCTTGTACTTACAGCGTTTGGGTGTGTGAGCTTCGGAATTACCGCGGCGGCGGCGCCGGGTCCTTGCCGTGGCCCAGCGGACAAAAACCGGGCGCATGGGCGCGCCGGAAGTTCCGGGTGAAGGTCCACTCGAACAG
>Ga0265297_10003766_pt1 | contig 26585 bp, 28 predicted proteins | sample Munlanlwell13791_FD_192502 | JGI IMG/M metagenome (GOLD analysis project Ga0265297, IMG submission 192502) | Leachate microbial communities from a municipal landfill in Southern Ontario, Canada - Leachate well 137-91 | ecosystem: Engineered > Solid waste > Landfill > Unclassified | place...
TGCAACCCGACCTCATGAAGCCGGAATCGCTAGTAACCGCAGATCAGCCACGCTGCGGTGAATATGTCCCTGGGTCTTGTACTCACCGCCCGTCACGTCAAGCGAGTTGGGAATACCCGAAGTTCCACGCAAGTGGACCTAAGGTAGGCTCAATGAGAGGGACGAAGTCGTAACAAGGCACGGGTAGCGGAAGCTGCTCGTGGATCATTTATTTTTTTCAAATTTGGTGACCGTAATTAGTTCTTGAGTGATCACTGAACTAATTGCGAGGTATTGGTCTTTCTACCTAAACAAAAGACTATCTTGAGCGGGACAACTCTAAGAAACTAACTAAAATTCCTAAATGAAGAGCATTGGACCTTTTCAGTACCGTTTTTTTCGTAAGATGTACGAGAAGGCGGGAAGGGAAATGTGCAGGGATTGCGAACAATTCCTTCCTTTTGATACCCAGATGCTCGATTTGGGCTGCGGATCGGGGATAGTGTCCCATGAATTCGAGAAGTTTTTCAATTCCGAAGTCCTGGGCCTGGACATTATCGACAACCGGGTCGTTCCCATCCCTTTCCGGATGTACAAAGGGGATGATCTTAAGTTTTTGAAGGATAATTCTTATGATGCCGTATTGATTAATTTCGTTTTGCACCATTGCAAAAATCCGATAGAACTGCTAAAAGAATCTAAGAGGGTTTCAAGAGGGGCGATTGTTTTGTACGAGAACCTTAACGAAGGATTGTTGAGCAGATTGTTCTGTTTTCTGCACGGAATATCGTTCGCTTGCTTATTCCAAAAGAATTCGAATACGGGGAAGTTCCATACGGACGGGGAGTGGAGGAGGATATTCAACGATATGGATTTGGAAGTCGTTTTTTCAAAGGATGTTTCTTCCCGGTTCAATCCCATGAAGGAGCAATTATATATCTTAAAGAAGGGTGTGTAGCTCAGCTGGTTAGAGCGCGTCACTGATAATGACGAGGTCCCTGGTTCGAGTCCAGGCATACCCACAGTATTTAGGGCCCATAGCGCAGTTGGTAGCGCGCCTCTTTTGCAAAGAGGAGGTCAGGAGTTCGAATCTCCTTGGGTCCACAAAGGCCCGCCTTCATAGGCGGTTTTGTTGACTTTTTATATATTTTATGGTATTATATTAATATGCACCTTAAACAATTGACTGAGATGAGTCCCGAAGGGCTTAGGGAGCTGTTGAGCACCGCGAAAAAATCCTGCATTATTGATTGCAGGGTTGAGGAGCCGATTATCGCCGAGAATGTCCGCATCGTTAACGGCGCGGAGTTAATGTCGCCAGTTATTGCAAGAGTCGTCACTATCTCCGACGACCGTGCGATTACCGTTTTTCCGAATCCTCGGGGAATCAGGATCGACGAAGGCATGATCTTTTGTGGCAAACTTTACCACGATCGTTCGTGCTCATTCAATGGCAACGTCAAGTCAGGTGAGGTTTTTTCCAAGCCTGGAGGTAGATGTTGTTCTTCTTATATTGAGGAGGAAGGAGCCGGAGACAAAGCGTATAGAGTTTTGTTAAAAGGTTAACCCTCCTTTTCTGTTTGACAAAATATAGATAATATGGTTAAATATTAAAGGTTATCTCATGGCAGAAGAGGAAGTTGTTCTGAAGTACCATGATGTGGCCGTATTCAAGAATCATGAGGCTGATGGTCCTCAAAAGGAGATTGCGGATAGGAAAATGATTTCCTACCTTCATTCCTTTTTGAACAATCAGACCGAAAAAGGCGGAACCAGATTTCTTCCGAACGAAATCGTGAAGACGCCCGGAGACGTCAAGATTATTGAAGCGGTCATTAGAATGGTAGCGGAACAAATGGTCTTCCTGAAAAGGGAAAAGATCATAAATATTCCTTTGCCATTCGTTCATCTGGTTCCCGAAGGAGTGAATTGCGAAAGCAATCCAGTCTTCGGGGGTATAGTCGTTGAACGGTCAACGGACGATATCGTCTTTGCGGTAAAACTTTTCCAAAAGGTTTTCTGCAGGATGTCGTATTCGGCCGTAAAGGTATGCGACAGGCGCCAGCTTGTCTGCATAGATGTCGGCAATTCTTTCAAGGAGGCCGTAGCTTCGCTCAAGTCCAGGGAATTCCTGGAAAAGGCGATGGAAGAAGGTCTGTTGAAAAAAGTGCCGATAATCGAAGAAAAGCTCTTCGACCTGAGAGCCGAAATGGTTTTCATGCGAGAGCTTGATGACCTTTGGGAAAGGAACAAGAGGCTTTTCCCCAAGGAAAGGTTTTTCCGGGACATGGTTGAAGCGACCATAAACGGAAGGATTTTACCTTTGATGGTCTTAAGGGACCGAAGGGTCGATCTCGAAGAGGCTCAAAAAATACTCTTCTGGATCAACGGGGCCGGAGCAAGAATGTTCTGACCCTTTTTTTATTTTATCTTTTTGGTATAATAATCATATATGTTGATATTGGAAATACTGGTTATAGTCTTGGGCTTGTGCGTCTTCGAGGTCATAAGCAGCGTCGATAACGCAATCATCAACGCACATGTCCTGAAAACCATGCCTGACAAGTTCAGGAGGATATTCATGTTCTGGGGCATACTTTTCGCCGTGTTCGTGGTAAGGGGATTGTTGCCTTTCGCGATTATCTGGATAACGGACCCGTCCTTGTCCATAGCCCAGGTTTTTTCTTCGGCTCTTTCTTCCAGCGAAGCGGTTGAGGATTCTTTGGACGCCTCGAAGCCGTTGCTGCTTTTGGGAGGAGGTTCTTATCTGTTTCTGGTTTTTTTGGCCTGGCTGTTTCTGGAGGAGAAAAAGTGCCTGTTCTGGCTGGAAAAATTCATCCACCGCCAGGGCGTCTGGTTTTACGCCTTCGCTTCCATATTCACCACCCTGATCGTTTATTTCACTATACAGGTTAATCCCATCCTGGCTTTGGCCGCGACCATAGGAGTTTCGGCTTTTTTCATCACCGACGGATTCAAGAAGAACGCCGAAGAGAAGGAGAAGGAGCTGTTGAGCGGGAACATGTCCGCCTGGAGCAAGATCCTATACCTCGAGGTCTTGGATGCTTCTTTTTCGATAGACGGAGTTATCGGGGCGTTCGCTTTTACCATGTCCATCCCTTTGATCATCTTGGGTAACGGATTGGGAGCTCTGGTTGTGAGGCAGCTGACTATAAAGGGCATAGATACGATAAGCAAATATGCGTATCTGAAGAACGGAGCCATGTATTCGATAGGGCTTTTGGGCATGATGATGGTTCTTGAGAGTTTCGGCCACGAATACCCGTTCTGGCTCGTGCCTCTCTGCACGGTTTCGCTCCTTTCTTTCTTTATGATTTATTCGGTGAGAGAGCTTAAGAAGACGGCGGCTTGCCAGCATTCAAATATTTAATAATTTTAAATATATATATGCAAAAATATAGGTCCTTCACTTTAGTCGAACTCCTTGTGATAATCGCCATCATCGGCATCTTGTCCTCTCTCATATACGTCCAGACGAACAATGCCGTGAACTCGGGAAAGGACTCGAAGAGGAAGTCCGATGTGGCCCTCCTCGCTTCCGGTGTCCATGTGTACTCGATCGGGAGCGATCTTCCGATCTCTTCTCCCTGCAACATCGGAAGCACCTGTTCTTCCGAAATAGACGAGGCCCTGATCGACCAATTGGGACCTCTTCCGACTGACCCCGATTCAGACAAAGCATACATATACCAGTCCGACGGCACTGACTGCACCATCTCTTCCGTCCTCTCGAACGGGGAGACATACCAGTATGACTGTTCTGACGATGCCATGACCCAGTCAGAGCCGATTGCCGGGCAGTGCGGCGGAGCGGCCGCCTCATACATGCCCGGGACGACGACCTGGACATCTTCCGAATTCTGTTTGGGAACAACCCCTTCTTCAAATCCTTCTTTCCCGTCTGCCGACGGGACTTCGGTTTCCTGGACCTGTCCCGGTCAATATCTTGGTTCTCCTACAACTTGTACTGCGTACCGGGGACAGAACGGTGTCTGCGGCACTCTGGTTAACACTACCTCCACGGCATATTCTCCCGAAACATCTTCTTACCCCTCTTCGGATTATTGTTCTTCCGGAGACTTGGCTTCGACGCCCTCTTTCCCCGAGCAGGGGAGCTCTTCTCTCTGGGTTTGCAATGCCAAATATGCCGGGACCAACGCTTCCTGCACGGCATATCGGGGGCAGAACGGTGTCTGTGGCACTTCCGCCAACGGCAACTACTATCTCTCTTCCGAAATCATCAATCCCTGCGGAACGGGAACGGCAACCGTTACCGGTTCGGGCAGCCCGACAGGATACTTTACCTGGTCATGCCCCTTCACGTATGTCGGCTCAAATGCCTCCTGCACGGCTAACCTGAAGGTGGATGGGGTATGCGGGAGCAGGGCGGCGACATATCCGTATACTCAAACCGATTGGACAGCCTCAACTTATTATTGTTCTTCTGGTACCGCTTCGGCCAGCCCTTCTTTCCCCGGAGTCGGCTCTTCGGTGAATTGGAACTGTTCGGGAGTTAACGGGGGAGTGGCTGCTCAAAATTGTACGGCAACAAGAGAAAGCATACCGATGCTTTACGGGAACGTTCACAGCTATCTTGACTGCACTAATGCCGAGGGAGAAGTTGTCGATTTTTCTTCGGGGAAACAATGCCGGTTCACCGCAACATCTTGTCCGTCTGGCACTCCTTCCTGGACTTATAGCGGATGGCTTAATGTTACCAATACTTCGTCCTGCAATACTTCAACGGGATGGATGGGTATAGGGATTACTCCTCCCGTATATTGTCAAAATTATGATCAAAATGATTGGGAGTGTGTTTGTCCTGGCGGTACAATCACTTTGGGTAGAAATGCATGCGATGGCGGCTTTTGTTGCTGTAGCGCATACGCCACATATCTTAATTACAACAAAATAGGATGCTATTAGAAAACAGCCCCGAAAGGGGCTTTTTCTTAATAGGTGTTGTTGGTTTTACTTATCGAAAAAAGGAATCTGTTGATAACTTTGTTGCGTGTAAAACAGGGGGTGGTATAATGTCTTTAAACCAACATAACGTCCATTTTTCCTCGTTTTTCTTATCGTTTTCGATTTGGAGGGCTTAAGGAATATGGAAAAACATATGATACAGGATTGGTCATTAATAACGATGCAGGCCCTGCAGGGTGCTTGGGAAGAGATCTTGATGTTCCTCCCCAACCTGCTTGCCGCCATCGTCATTTTCGTGATCGGCTGGTTCGTTGCCATGTGGATCGGAAAGCTGATTGCCGGAATCTTGAACAAGCTTCAATTCGACGCTCTGTTCGAAAAGACCGGCTGGAAGGAGGCATTATCCAATGCCGATCTGAAAGTGGAGCCCTCCGCTTTTATCGGAGCGGTTTCCAAATGGATCCTTGTTATCGTGTTCCTGATGATCGTGACCGATATCATGGGATGGGTCGCATTCGCCGGGCTTCTGGCTTCGATAGTCGCTTGGATGCCCAACCTGGTGGTGGCTATAATCATCATGGTCGTTGCCATAATCATAGCCGACATAGTCGAGAAGCTGGTGAAGGTCCCGACTAAGAAGATGGGAGTTTCTTCCGTCAACTTCATGGGAACGATGGTCAAATGGGCCATCTACATCTTTGCTGCTTTAGCCGTATTGTTGCAGCTGGGAGTGACTCCGAAGATAGTCGAAGTCCTGATCATGGGCTTCGTCGGAACATTGACCCTTGCCCTCGGCCTTTCATTCGGTTTGGGCGGGAAAGAAGCCGCTACGAGGATAATCGAAGAAGCGAGGAGAAAGATGTCGGACAAAGATTAGTTTATACAAAAAAGGCGCGCTCGGAAGGGCGCGTCTTTTGGTATATAAAAAAATCCGTTCAATGATGAACGGGGGCTTGGGTAGCTGTCTTATCTCGTGGTTCGAGGACTATTAGGACGATTATCGCAGCGGGGAAAAGCAACGAATAATCTTTTAGGGCGGGAAATAGCAATGGAACAAGAGTTCCTCCTGAAAACATTAATCCGGAAAGGATGGCTGTTTCGGAGCTTACCACTCCCGATTTGCACAGGAAGAACATTCCGACAAGGCCGGCTACGCCCGAAAGCAATAAGATTATGTAATCGTTGATCCCAGCCTCGAAGGCAAAGAGCAGAAAGAAGGAAACAATGATCAATACGGCTGCTATTGGAGAAACATATCTTTTCATAGAGCACCTCCGTGCTTGATTACCAGTAAATACCTTTCGGGATAAAAAGTCAATGCACCTTTTTTGGGTGCATTGTTGTTACGCGGGGCCGAGCATGCTGGCTCCGGCGAGCGCTGCGATGGCTAATAGGGGATAGGATCCTTCAATGATTATGAGTACCACAATCAGGCCGAGGCCGAGGATAAGCATCCCTTTGAGTCCATTATCTTTGCGAGACATAAGTATCTGTCTATATCCTAAGACCGTTTTCGGATGTTGTCAATTTGACCGAACGGCTTCGATTTGTTATTTTATATCTAATGGATTCGTTTGAATTGAGAAATTTGTTTTTGGAATTCTTCAAAGAAAGGGGACACAAGATAGTTCCTTCGTCTTCGCTTCTCCCGACCGATCCGTCGGTTCTTTTCACGACTGCGGGGATGCAGCAGTTCTCATTGTATTTATCGGGGAAGAAGGATGTGGTTAGCGATTTCGGCTCGAGGCACCTGGCTTCGTGCCAGAAGTGCTTCAGGACGGGGGATATAGAGGAGATCGGGGATGATACTCATCATACTTTTTTTGAAATGCTCGGAAACTGGTCTGTCGGACAGGACGATGCGGGGTATTTCAAAGAAGGAGCGATCAAGTACGCTCTGGAGTTCTTGGTGGATGTTTTGAAATTGGACAAGGAAAGGATACATGTGACGGTCTTCAAGGGTGAAGACGGGATTCCGAGGGATGAAGAAGCAATCAATCTCTGGATCAAATACGGGATACCGATGGAGAGGATAAAGGAGTGTTCGAAAAAGGATAATTTCTGGGGTCCTGTTTCGGACACCGGCCCTTGCGGACCGTGTTCAGAAATCCATTATGATCGGGGAGAGGAATTGGGGTGCGGAAGGCCGGATTGCGGCCCCAACTGCGACCATTGCAAGAGGGTGGTTGAGATATGGAACCTGGTCTTCATGCAATATATGAAGAACGGGAAGGGAGAATATGAATTGCTGAACCAGACCAACATAGATACGGGGATAGGGTTCGAAAGGCTATTGTCGTTATTGAACCAGAAGAGCGCTTCGTACGAGACGGATCTGTTTTCCGATTTCATTTTCCGATTGGAAGAGATATCGGGAAAGAAATATGCGGAGAACAAGAAGGCCATGAGGATTATCGCCGACCATGTCAGGAGTTCAGTTTTCGTCATCGCTGACGGAGTCGAACCTTCCAATCTGGGACAGGGATATATCTTAAGGAGGTTATTGAGGAGGGTGGTCAGATACGGGAAGATATTAGGCCTCGATTCTTTCTTTTCCATTCCTTTAGTTGATTTGATTATTTCCAAATACGGAAAGATATATCCAAATATTTCAGAAAAGAAAGAAGAGATCAAGGAGGTAATGAGAAAGGAGGAGGAGAAGTTCGAAAAGACCCTGGAAAAAGGACTTTCGGTGATAGGGAAGATATTGGAAGAGAAGAAGGAATTATCCGGAGAAGAAGCTTTTGATTTGTATCAGAGCTACGGATTTCCCTTGGAATTGACTCAAGAAATCGCCACGGAAAAAGGGGTCAAGGTGGATGTCGAAGGATTTAACAGATCGCTGGAGAAGCACCAGGAATTGTCTAGGGCCGGAGCGGAGAAGAAATTCGGAGGAGTGGGTAAGGACGCAGGAGAAGAGGGTGCAAAATTGCACACAGCCACCCATTTGTTGCACGCTTCTTTGAGGAAGGTTTTGGGAGAGCATGTCGAGCAGATGGGATCGGATATAAACGTTGAGAGATTGCGTTTCGATTTTAGGCATCCGGCCAAGATGACTCCTGAAGAGATAAAGAAGGTGGAGGATATGGTCAATCTGAAGATAAAAGAGGATTTGGAAGTGAAAAAGGAAGAGATGGGGCTGGATGAGGCCTTGAAATCGGGAGCTCTGGCTTTCTTCAAGGAGAAGTATCCGGAAAAGGTCAACGTTTGGACCATCTTCAATCCTTCGACCGGGGAGGTGTTTTCTAAGGAAATCTGCGCCGGACCCCATGCGGACAAGACAAATCGCTTAAAATCGTTTAGAATAATAAAAGAGGAGAGTTCTAGCTCCGGAGTGAGGAGAATTAAAGCAGTCATAAACCAATAAACATATGACGAGGAAGGTATACGATATCATTCCGCCCGAGCATCAGGCGGAGAAGCATGAGGAGATGTCAGAAGAGAGGATGGCTTGCGAGCCGCCCCAGAAGAAGAGAAGGAGGTTTCCCGTGGTTCCTTTTCTTGTTTTCGTCGTCCTCGCTGTCGTCGGAGTGTTTTTCTTCGTCCAGGGTAAAGCAGAAGTGGTTATAACTCCGAATACCGAGGATGTTACAGCCGAAGCCACTTTTACAATAGATACTTCGGAAGCGGTCATCTATTACGACAAGAATATAGTTCCCGGGATAGTATTCTCGGACAAGAGGGACGGTTCGGCAAATTTCGATTCGACCGGAACCGACGACAAGGCCAAGAAAGCCACGGGAACGATCAAGGTTTACAACAAGATGAATCCGGCCAAGGCTCTTTCTTTGGTCAAAGGGACGAGATTCCTTTCCGTTCCCGGAGAGCTTATATACAAGTCTGATGCCGCTTTCACCATTCCCGCAGCCAAGTCCGATTCTGCGCCCGGTTCGGTCGAGATTAAGGTTACAGCCGCCGAAGCGGGAGCCAAATACAACATATCTTCGGCCACTTTTTCCGTTCCTGGATTGAGCGGGTCGGAATACTATTCGAATATCTGGGCCGAGTCGGTCACGGCCCTCGCGGGAGGGGAAGAATCGACGGTCAAGATAGCGACCAAGAACGATATTACATTGGCCAAGGACAGCTTCGAGGAGAAGTACGACCAGGAGTCGAAGAACGCTCTGATCGCTTCCATTCCTGAGGGTTATTCTTATTTCGAGGAAGATATTTCTCCGGTTATAACCAACATGAAAGTGAGCGCGAAGGAAGGAGACGAAGTCGATCAGTTCAACGTAGCCGGACACATAGAGTCGGAAGCGACAGTCTTCAGGAAAGAAGACGCGGACAAGCTTGGAGAGAAGCTTTTAATGAAAGACGTTTCCGAATTGAAGACGATAGTTCCCGGAAGTGTCATATATGAAGTCAAAGAAAAGAAGCTGAATAAGGATGGGACGGTGACCTTGAAGGTCGTCTTCTCGGGAAAGATATATTCGTTGCCCGAGGAGTCAATATTGATGGACAGTTTGTTGGGCAAGAACACCAAATATTCCGCTTCTTTGCTGGAGAATATTCCCGAAGTGAATAACGTGACGATAAAGCTGAGTCCATGGTGGAAATTGAGTATTCCCGCGAATGAACAGAGAGTGGAAATTACTCTCAAATTCAACGGTGATCAAAAGTAGGTTTGCCGGGCATTGATTTTAAATAAAAGGCGTGTTAAAAGATAAGCAATAGCGAAAAAGGCTTTAATCTCTTGACCAAAAGCGAAAGTTTTGCTATTGTCTTAATATCTTTCAAATGGTTAAACAAGACGACAAGATCAAAAAAGACGGTACTGTTATAGAAAGCTTGCCAGACGGCTTTTTTAAGGTAAAATTAGACGACGACCAGTCCGAAGTCCTGGCGCATTTGGCAGGCAAGTTGAGAGTTTTCAAGATAAGGATACTTTCGGGAGATAAGGTCACCGTCGAGATGACCCCGTACGACCCGAGAAGAGGAAGAATCACATTCAGGAAAAAATAATGAAAGTAAAACCATCAGTCAAGAAAATATGCAAAGATTGTAAAATCGTCCGCAGAGAAGGACGCGTTTACGTTATTTGCAAGAAGAATCCGAAACATAAGCAGAGGCAAGGAGCATAACATATGGCAAGAATAATCGGAGTTAACATTCCGGACGAAAAAGCAATAGAAATCGGTTTGTCATACATCTACGGTATCGGACCGTCTTTGGCTAAGAAGATATTGAAGGACTGCAACATCGCTTTGAACAAGAAGGCCAAGGAATTGACCCAAGACGAAATCGGTCTGTTGAAGCAGTACATCGAGAAGAACTACAACGTGGAAGGAGATTTGAAGAGGGAAGTGATGATGAACATCAAAAGATTGAAGGATATCGGCTCATGGAGAGGCATGAGGCATAGTAAGGGCTTGCCGGTAAGGGGCCAGACGACAAGGATAAACAACAGGACGGTGAGGGGCAACGTCAGGAAGACGGTCGGCTCGGGAAGAAAGGCCGCTCCTTCGCCTAAATAATAGAGACCATGGGGAAAAAACACGTAATCAAAAAAACCGAAGAGGAGATGATCAAGGAGGGCGAACAGCTTGAGAAGACTCTGTCTAAAGAGCAGAAGGTTTTCAAGTCGGCCACGGGAAGGGAAGGAAAGATATACATCTTCAGTTCATACAACAACACCATTATCACTTTGGCCGATACGATGGGCAATGTCCTGTCGTCCAAGTCAGCCGGAAAGATGGGATTCAAGGGAAGCAAGAAATCGACTCCTTTCGCCGCTTCCAAGATTGCGGAAGCATTGGGGCAGATTGCCGAGAAGATGGGGATAAGGAAGGTCCAGGTGGTGGTCAGGGGAATCGGTTCCGGAAGGGAATCCGCTCTCCGATCGATTGCCGCCCAGGGATTCGAGATATCATCGATCAAGGACGCGACGCCGATTCCGCACAACGGATGCAAACCTAAGAAACCAAGAAGACTGTAATATGAAACAAGCGAAATGCAAAATTTGTAGGAGGTTGGGAGACAAGCTCTTCCTCAAGGGTGAGAAATGCACCTCGGCCAAGTGTGCTATGGTCAAGAGGCCTTTTGCTCCCGGACAGAAAGCCAAGAAAAGGAGGGCTGCTTTGACCGAGTTCGGAAGAGAAATGAGGGAGAAGCAGAAGGTCAAGAAGTGGTACAACGTTTCCGAGTCCCAATTCAAGGCGTATGTTACCGAAGTCACCGAACACAGGGTTTCTGGAGTTGATGTGGCATCTCAATTGATCGGCAAACTGGAGAGCAGATTGGACAACATCGTTTTCCGATTGGGCTGGGCCAAATCTAGGGGCCAGGCGAGATTGCTCGTTACCCACGGACACTTTTTGGTAAACGGAAGGAAGGTTGACATCCCTTCATACAGGATCAAGGTTGGAGACGCGATTACGGTAAGGGAAGGTTCCAAGGGCAAAGAGGCCTTGAAGAATCTGCCTGAGACGATGAAGAAATACAGCTTGCCCAAATGGCTGTCCTTCGACGGCGCCAAGCTCGAGGGCAAGGTGATGAGGCTTCCTCTTCCGGAAGACGTCCAGCTGCCTTCGGAGATCTCGACAATATTCGAACACTATTCAAGGTAATAAATAATATTAAAAACAATATGATTCCATTGCCTACATCGATAAAGACAAAGAAGCTGAGCGATAACCACGCTATCTTTGACATCGAATCATTATACCCCGGCTACGGAATTACCCTCGGCAACGCGGTAAGGAGGGTGCTTTTGTCTTCTTTGACCGGCGCGGCCGTGACAGAAGTGAAGATAAAGAACGCTCCCCACGAATTCGCCACATTGACCGGAGTAAAGGAGGACGTATTGCACATCTTGATGAACGTGAAGCAGTTGAGGTTCAAGTCTTTCATCGACGATCCCCAGATAGCCACTTTGAAGGTCAAGGGAGAGAAAGAAGCGACAGGCAAGGATTTCGAATGCCCGGCCGACCTTAAATTGGCCAATCCCGACCAGCACATCGCCACGATTACCGACAAGGGTACGGAGCTTGAGATTGAGATCAAGATAGAGAAGGGAGTCGGATACGTGTTCGAGGACAAGGAAGAGAAGAAGGGGGTAGGAGTCATCGGAATGGATGCCATATACACTCCCATCAAGAAGGTCAACTACATCGTTGAGAACATGAGGGTCGGAGATAGGACCGATTTCGACAGGATTTCTCTTGAAATAGAGACTGACGGAACCATTTCTCCGGAAGAGGCTTTGTCCGAATCTTTGAAGATATTGTTGGAGCAGTTCGGATTCCTGTCTAACGAGATGGGCGGATTGGTGGCCGAAGAGAAGAAAGAAGAAGAGAAGGAAAAAGAAGAGAAGCCCAAGAAGAAGGTAACCAAGAAGAAAGCAAAGTAACATGAAAAAGCTGCAAAAAGGAAGAAAACTGCACAGGGAAAGAGATCAGAGGAAGGCGCTTTTGAAGACATTGGCCAGTTCTCTTGTTTTGAACGAGAAGATAACGACTACCGAGGCCAAGGCCAAGGAGCTTTCTCCTTTCGTCCAGAGGAAGATAACCAGAGCCAAGAAGGGAGACATAGCCGCCCGAAGGTATTTGGAGACGTTTTTCGCCCCTAAGGTCGTGAAGAAGCTGGTTGAGGACTTGGGAGTGAGATACAAGGACAGGAAGGGAGGATACGTGAGGATAGTCAAGATGGGAGCCAGGAAATCGGACAGTTCAAAAATGGCTTTAATTCAATTGGTGTAATATGAAAAAAGAGATTAAAATTGATGCAACAGGGAAGCCCTTGGGAAGACTGGCCGTCGAAGTGGCTTTGACTTTGCAGGGAAAGAAATCCGTTGATTACGCTCCGAACAAGGAGCCGGATAACGTGGTTGTGATTTCGAACGTTTCCAAGATGAAGATTACGGGAAACAAGCTCGAGACGGAAACATACTTCAAGCACACCGGATACCTGGGGAACGACAAGCACACTCCCATGGGAGTCATCTTCGAGAAGAACCCGGGACAGCTGCTGAAGTTCGCCGTATCGGGCATGCTTCCCAAGAACAGGTTGAGAGACAGGCACTTAAAGAGGTTAAAGTTTGAATAATATGGCTACAGAGAAAAAGACTACAACTAAAAAACCGGCGGTGAAGAAGGCCGTTCCCAAGAAGAAGGTTGAGAAGAAGGAGGCTGAGGTCAAGGAAGAGGTGAAGATAGAGACACCCAAGATCGAGCACGTCGATTACGGTTTCCCTTCAAGAATCGAAGACGATGACTTCGTGGTCAACGAGGACGATTTCAAGAACCTGGGAGACAAGTACTTCGAAGCGACCGGAAGGAGGAAGACCGCGGTTGCAAGGGTCCGCTTGTACACGAAAGGGGACAAGGCAATCGAAGTCAACGGGATGGCTTTTGTTAAGTACTTCCCGACAAAGATTTTGCAGATGACCGCATTGGCTTCTTTAGACAAGATGAAGTCATTGGAGAGATTCAGGGTGGTCGCAAAGGTTAATGGTGGAGGAGTCAATTCCCAGGCCGAGGCCGTGCGACACGGAATCGCCAGAGCGCTTGTTATATTCAATCCAGACTACAGGAAGAGATTGAGGAAAGCCGGATTCTTGACCAGGGATCCTCGAATGAAGGAAAGGAAGAAGTTCGGACTGAAGAGAGCGAGAAGGGCTCCGCAGTGGAGTAAACGTTAGTTTGTTCCAAGATTTATGCAAGATCGAGATATATTAATTAGCTTAATATTTAGCAAAACACCTCTATTTTGAGGTGTTTTAATTTAAAAGAATGTTTAGTTCAAAAGAAGAACAATTTGATTATATAAAAGAAAATTATCCAGAAGTTACAGATAAACGCATAGACGGCTCTCACTGGGATATTTATTGTCCGAAATGTAAAAAGACTTGTGGATTTCAGCTTGTTACCACAATAACAAATATGGATAAAGATCCCTATTATGGATCGTTTGACACTGATTGTTATGCTCCCGTGGCTTTGTACTTTCGTTGCCCGATATGTAAAACATATAAGCAATGGATAATATACAAATTTTCAATAAGGAACGACAAAAAAATATTCGAACACCATTTTTTTAAAGTAACTTCTTTGCCCAGCGAAGGGATTGAAGATATAGATGCTATTCCATCCGATCCACCATCGCTACGTATTGCTTATAAACAGGCGATACGGTCAATGGATGCAAATGCTCACATTGCTGCAGCTGCAATGTTTAGAAGAGCTCTTCAAGTAATTACCCGTGAAATATTGGGCGCTACCCCAGGCAATTTAGCTAATGAATTAAAAGAGGTTGTTGGTAAGAAATATAATGGGGGCGTAGTTTCTCAAGATTTTTCCGACATCGGCTATATCGTTAAAGAGGCGGGAAATCAAGGAGCTCACCCTGATGAAGACCCCGATCTTTTAGAATTTACCGCACAAGACGCAGAAGACCTTCAAAAAATATTTATGGAAATAATTAGCGATCTTTTTATAATTCCAGAAGCGGTTAAAAAATCTAAGGAAGAGTTTTTAAATAGAAGAAAGATAAAATCATAGGAAAGTAGTAATTGTGGTTTTCGAAGACAGCGAATGCATTATTGCTTTTTGTCCAGAATCACTCTTTTTTAATGTGTTTCGGCATGATTTTCCCATATACCTTGAAGATGCCAGAAAAGGGCAATATATGTGTGCACATTACCAAAATATTGACTTTTTATCAACAACATGTTATCTTTTATCTAAAGAAAAAGGGCATTGTTTTTAATTTAGTTAGTGTAATATTTAAGTATAAAAATGTTTAACCCTTTTAAGAAAGAGGTAGCGCAGGAAGCTCTAATTGCTTATAAGTGGCGATGTCCCGACAAGATCGAGGTTTCTATAAAACCCTCCAAGGATGGCGGTTATTTTATTTATGTAAATGATTTGCCTGGTTGCGTAACTCAAGCAGAAACTGGGAAAGAAATTTTCGAAATGGTTAATGACGCTATTTATACATATTTAGAAATTCCCGAAAATTATCAGCCTTATATGCCGACATTCTTTCCTCCGAAAGAATTACGCGAACAACTTAATATAGAAATACCAGAAAAATATCTCAATAGTTCCGTTGTTTTACAGGGAACGTAATTAAATGAGCGATTTTTATTTTTCAATAAAAAAGAATAAGCTTATTAAGGCCTTGAAAAAATTAGGTCTCTCTATTGAAAATGGATCAAAGCACGACCTTGCTAAGTGTATTCATAATGGAGGAAAAACAACCATCCCGAGACATAATGAAATTAAAAGAGAGATTGTTGAAAGCATATCTTCTTTTTTATTAGACAAAGAATTTGATCGTCAAAAATTACTTGATTTATTAAAGTAATTTTACGGCATCACTTTGCTCTCCGTGACAAGGAATTGGTTCTGGTCCAAGACAAACAGTTTTCTCGTATTGCCGTTGAAGTATATTTTTGAAGCAGACTGGTTCACAGGGAAGGAGTTTATCTCATCCCTGTTGTCTATTTCGCTGATGTTGAGCTTGTTGCTTAAGGTATAGACGAAATAGTCCCCGTTGAGCCATTTTATGTCTCCTAGGGGTTCGGAGAACCTGGAGATGAAGATCAGGGAATAGGCCTTCTTGAAAAAAGGAGTTTCCGTATCTTTCAATAACAACAAGTAGAGTTCGTTGTCTTTTTTGAAAAGGATGCGGTCGTAGTAGGGGGTGTATTCGAGATCGTTCTGGGCTTCAAGGAGTTTCTCGAACTTCTTATCCTTATTGAAAAGATAGATCGTCTTATCGTCCTCGACCAGGAATATCTCGCTTTCCATGGAAACCAGCTTGTACTGGCTTTTTGCTTTCATATCGAAGGGTTCTGCGGAAACCGTTTCCGTCGTATTGAGGATGGTATTCGTCCTTGTCAGGTTTCCCTGTTCCAGGGAATAGATCGAATCGTTGGCGAACATGAATGCGGAAACCGGTTCTTTTTTGAAGAGTTTGGGGTCGGTCTTCTTGTCCGCATTCACCTGGAAAATGTATCCCTTGGACTGGTAATAGAATTCGGCTTCGTTAGCGGGATTGAAGAAGATGTTCGTTGTTTTGCTGCTGAAGGTCTTGATCAATGATACGGAAGGAGTGTTTTCAAGATTGAGGAGGTAGTGGAGGCCGGTTTGAGTCACGATATACGCTCTTTTTCCCGAAGGGGAAAAGACGACATCAGAGATGTTATACGGCGTCTGTTTGTTGTTGAGCAATCTCTTCGATTCCTTTGTTTCCGAATCGTACGAATAGAGCTCGTTCCCTATGGTCAAAACGAGGAAGTTGTTTCCGTCGGGGAAGGGGTAGAAGCTTTTGACATCATCCTCAATCTTCACGAAAGGGATTTCATCGGGAAAGAGGATGACATACTTGGCTTCGGAAACCAGCTTTTCTTTCACTTCGAGAGTCTTGTTCCAGGAATGGTATCCTTCCTTCTCTATTTTTATCTCGTGGCTCTCTGGAAGGAGGTTCTGGACCAGGAGGTCCCGAGAGAACCCGGTTGTCCTGTTCTGATATTTGCCGCCTATATATACCGAAGCGTCTCCGGGATTGGTCTTTACATATATCCCTCCAGTAGCCAAGAACTTCATCTTTTGCAAATCGAAACGGTAGCCCTGGGAATAGAGGATTATCGATGGTCCGACGATAAGGAATAGGACCAGCAGGAAGAAAAATAATAGAGTGTGGCCTTTCTTGTTCATGTTTTGATGATACATCAAAAATCATTGTTTGCCAATCGATTTTTATGGTATAATCAATCCAATGAAAAAGACGGTCAGTATAGCATTTACCTTGATCGAACTGCTGGTTGTAATAGCGATAATCGGGATACTTTCCGGTTTGATTGTCGTCACCATGAACGGAGTGACGCAAAAGGCAAATATAGCCAAGGCTCAGGTGTTTTCCAATTCTCTTAGGAATGCGCTAATGCTTAATTTAATTTCGGAATGGAAATTGGACCAGATTAATTCTAATCAAACTCCGGATTCATGGGGAACGGCAACGGGAACGCTTAATGGAAGCGGCGGGTCTCAAAATCTTCCCCAGCTTCAAGCGACCGGATGTGTCTACGGGCAGTGCATTAATTTTGACGGCAGCGATGACTATATAAATTTTGGAAACGGGAATCTGGACATAACGGGGAATATAACGGTGGAAGTTTGGGTCAAGAGCAGTCGCTTATGGTCTCCTTCGAATCAAACATATGTTAATATCTTGGCCAAGGATGATTCCAGCAACGGCTATGCTCTAAGAGTTTATGAAAGATCGGGTGATTTAAAAACTTATATTGAATTCAGGTTGATGTCGGGAGGAACCGCTTCGGGAGGTTTAATGTATAATGTCCCTAATAATTTTTCTTATCAATCGTGGACTAATATTGTCGGAACCAGGGATGGAACAGGCATCAAGTTATATGTTAATGGAATGTTGGTTGCTACGGCTACAGACCAAGCTCCCGGATCAAATACAAATGGCCTTTATTTAGGATTTAGCGCAGGAGGAGTTTCTACTTATGGATACTGGCCCGGAGTTATAGATAATGTCCGGATATACGATAAAGCTGTTCCTGTTTCTCTGATTAAAGAACAATACTACGCCGGATTAAATAGTATTTATCTCAAAGGAGGAATGACTGAAGAAGAGTATGTGCGAAGGATCGGAACAATGGCTGTGGCCGATTAATTTGACTATCATTTCGGCAAAAGTCAACGCCTTGCCAACAGGCGTTTTCTTGTGTTAGAATGGGTTTAATATGAAAATAGGAATAGATTTAGGAACAAAAAATTCTCTGGTATTCATACCCAATAAAGGGGTAGTTTTGAATGAGCCGTCTGTTGTTGCCGTTTCTCTTTCCGAGAACAAAATCCTGGCCGTCGGGCATGAGGCCAAAGAGATGATAGGAAGGGCACCGGAATCGATCCAGGTATACAGGCCTCTTAAAGACGGAGTCATCGCCGATTACAGGACGACACAGGGCATGCTCAGGCATTTCATTTCAAAAGTGAATACGGGAATATCTAAATTCTTCAGGCCCGAACTTTTAATCGGAGTACCGGCTGGAATAACTTCGACCGAGAAGAGGGCGGTCATAGAGGCGGGGATGCTGGCGGGAGCGAAAGAGGTATTCGTGGCCAAGGAGCCGATTCTTTCAGCTATAGGAGCGGGTATACCCATCAATTCTTCTTCTGGACACATGATCATCGACATAGGCGGAGGTACTTCCGAGGTAGCGGTGATTTGTTTGGGAGGAATAGTCAGCGCCCAGTCGCTGAGGGTAGCCGGAGACGAACTGGATGCGGCGGTATCGGAATTCATAAAGAATAAGCACGGTCTGGCGATTGGAGAGCAGACGGCCGAAGAGGTGAAAATCAAGATCGGAACCGCGGTTGCTGAAAAAGAGCCTAAATACATGGATATAAGGGGGAGGGATTTAATGTCCGGTCTTCCCAAGAACATTAAAGTTTCATCCAATGAAATCTGCGAGGCCATTTCCGAACCGTTGTCTGAAATAGTCCAGTGCGTCAAGAACGTATTGAGGGAGACGCCTCCCGAACTGTCCGCGGACATCATGGACAAGGGAATGGTCGTGGCCGGAGGAGGAGCGTGTTTGAGGAACATTGCGGTTCTGTTGTCCAAGTCGACAGGAGTTCCTTGCTTCGTGGCTGACGATGCGTTGAGCTGCGTGGCCAAGGGAACGGGAGCGGTCCTGGACAACCTCGATTTATACAAGAAAAGCATAATGGCGAAGAAATAACATATGGCGGAGGAAAAATTCGTAATCCACGGAGGGAAGAAGCTCTCGGGAGAGATAGAAGCGAGGGGCTCAAAGAATGCGGCCTTTCCTGTTTTAATTGCGACGCTTTTGACCGAAGAGGACTGTGTCATCGAAAATATCCCTTTGGTTGAAGACATATACAGATTGCTTGAGATCTTCGAGAGCATGAAAGTCAAGGTTGAGTGGCTGGGAAAGAGGAAAGTCAGGATCAACGCCAAGAATATGGATCCGTCGAAGATCGATTCGGAACTGGTCTTGAAATTCAGAGGATCGGTCCTTCTGTTCGGAGCTTTGCTCGCCCGATTCAAGAAAGCCAAATTGCCCCAGCCCGGAGGATGCGTCATCGGAGTGAGGCCGATCGATACCCACCTGGATGCGTTTTCCCAGATGGGAGTTGTGATAAAAGAAAAGAGGAGGGCTTTCGAGATGAAAGCTCCGGATAAGCTCAAAGACAACATGGTTATTATGGATGAGATTTCCGTTACGGCCACGGCCAACATCATGCTGTTTTCGAGCTTATTGAATGAAGAAGTCATAATCAAGGTCGCTGACGGCGATTACCAGAACCAGGAACTGAGCAAGGTTTTGAAAAAGATGGGAGTGAAGATATCGGGAGCGGGACAGCACACTTTGAAGATAAGGGGAGCGAAGAAATTATGGGGGTTCAAGCATTTCCTCATGTACGATCCGATTGAAGCGGGAACATTCATCATCATGGCCCTTGCGACAAAGGGAAATATCCTGGTCAAAAACGTCGAATATCCTTTCCTGGAATTCGTCTTGAAGAAGCTGGAAGACTGCGGAGCCAATTTTGAAATAATCAAGAAAGGGAAAGACCTTGTCGATGTCAGGATTACTCCTTCGAAGGATATAAGGATAAGGAAGATGCAGAGTCTGCCTTTTCCTGGATTCCCTTCGGACCTGCTATCCGTCTTAGGAGTCCTTGCCACCCAGACCAAGGGAGTCACTTTGATCCATGACCCTCTGTACGAAGGAAGATTGAAATACATGGAAGGGCTAACCAAGATGGGAGCGGACATATTTTTCTCCGATCCCCACAGGGCGACGATAAACGGAGTGACCAGATTGTACGGTGCCGACATGGGATCGTTCGATCTGAGGGGAGGGGCTTCCCTCATCACAGCGGGACTGATCGCCGACGGGAAGACGACGATAAGGAACATCTACCAGGTGGACAGGGGATACGAGAAGATAGAAGAGAGATTGCAGAAGCTGGGAGCGGATATTAAAAGGGTAAAGGATTAAAATGGTAATCGGCCACCAAAAACAGAAAGAGATTCTGAAGAAGATGGCTTCGGGAAAGAATATTCCCCACGCCCTCCTTTTTTCCGGACCGGACAAGGTTGGGAAAAAGAAGGTTGCTCTCGAGTTTGTCAAAAGCATTTTCTGTAAGGACACCTGCGGAGAGTGCTATGCCTGCAGGACGATAGAGTCGAATAATTTTCCCGATCTGATGGTCCTGTCTCCGGCAGAAGGAAACTTGGAAATTGAACAGGTGAGGGATTTGCAGAACAGATTGTCTTTGAAATCATATAATAATTCGCTCAAGGCGGGGATTATCAACGATGCCCACTTGATGAGGAAGGATGCCCAGAACGCACTCCTGAAAACATTGGAAGAGCCGAAAGGGGACACGCTACTCATACTGATTACGCCGTATCCGGAAATGCTTTTGCCGACCATCCGTTCGAGGGTCCAGGAGATAAAGTTCTCAATCGTGTCGAGAGCGGAGATAGAAAACCATCTGGTTTCTCTGGGGGCGAAGAAGGAGGAGGCTAAAGATATCGCCATGATCTCTTCGGGACAGATAGGGAAGGCGATAGAGTTCCATGAAGATCCGGAGAAACTCGAAGCGTTCAACAAGGCGGTCAAGGACATCTCGACATTGTGCCGGGCGGACATGGGAAAGAGGTTCGCTTTCGCCAAGGACTTCAAGGAGAATCAGGAGGAAATCATAAATGTATTAGATATATGGGAGAGGTTCATGAGGAGGGAATTGTTGCTGAGCATCTTTAACGGAAAAGGGACGCTCAATTATACCTTGAAGAGATTGAAAGAGGTGATAGACGAATTGGAGAGGACGAAGTACTTGATAGAGACGTCTAACGTCAATAAAAAAATGGCATTGGAAAACTTATTAATTAACTTATAAACATATGTACGAACAAATCATAAAAGGGATAGAACCGGAAATGGACAAGGTTGTCAATTTCGTCACCCAGAAGGTGGCGGGATTCAGGACGGGCAGGGCGAGCCCCGCTTTGGTCGAGAACATCCAGGCCGAATGCTTCGGCCAGATGATGCCGATAAAGCAATTGGCCGCCATATCGGTTCCTTCGGCGAGGCAATTGTCGATCCAGCCGTGGGACAAGTCATACATCGAATCGATCGAGAAGGCCATATTGAGGGAAGGTTCTGGACTGTCTCCGGTCATCCAGGGAGACGCCATTATGATCAACATGCCGGCTATGTCCGAGGAATTGAGGAAAGAACTGACAAAGGCCATTTCCCAGGTTAACGACGACGCCAAGAGGACGATAAGGAAGTACAGGGACGAGGCCTGGTCCGACATCCAGAACAAGACGAGGGAGGGGCTGATCAGGGAGGACGACAAATTCAAAGCCAAGGACAAGCTCCAAGAAGTGGTGGACAAGTACAACAAGAAAGTCGATGAAATGATCGAGCGCAAGAAGAAGGAAATAGAAGGATAATATGTTTTTAATTGATTTAATCGTCTTTTTAATAGTTCTGGGGATAGTCGTCTTCGTCCACGAGCTGGGCCATTTCGTCGCGGCCAAAACATCGGGGGTGAAGGTCGAAGAATTCGGGCTGGGATTCCCTCCGAGGATATGGAAGAAGACAATCGGGGAGACCCAGTATTTCATCGGAGCGATCCCTTTCGGAGGAATGACCAAGATTTTCGGAATGGACGAGATGGATCCTGAAAAGGACAAAGATTCAAAGGCATACGACAACAAGAGCGGATGGAAAAAGCTGTGGATTTGCGGAGGGGGAGTCATCTTTAATCTGATCTTCGCCGTCTTCGTTTTTTACGCCCTGGTTTCTTTTTCCGGATTCAAATCGGAACAGGCTCTTATTTTCTCCGGATACAATTTTCCTTTCGGGACCCAGACGGACCAGATTTCGGTCATCAATGTCGGAGAGAATTCTCCGGCCAAGGCGGTTGGACTGAAGACCGGGGATGCGATACTGACCATCAACGGGAATGACGTCTTGAGCTATGACAATTTCAGCAAGACGGTTCTCGACAACAAAGGGAAAGAGGTGGTTCTGGGATTGAAGGGCGGGAAAGAGATAGTCGTTACTCCGAGAGTCGAGTATCCTTCAAACGAAGGGCCTCTCGGTCTGGGATTGAGGGAAGTGGCGGTCTTGACCTATCCGACCGTTCCCGAAAAGATCTTTGTTGGATTCTTGCACGCATACAACATCACCCATTATTCTCTTGTTGCGATGGGCCAGCTGATCTATTATTCGGTTGCGAACAAGTCGCTTGAGACCATCGCTTATTCCATGACCGGACCGGTGGGGATATATGCCATTACCAAATTGACCCTGGCCAAGGGATTGTATGACACTCTTAATTTGATAGCCATCCTTTCGATTGCTCTGGGGGTTTCGAATCTTCTGCCCATTCCGGCGATGGATGGCGCCAAGTTGATATATGTCGGGCTCGAGAGTATCAACAGGAAAGTGTTTTCTAAAGATTTGTTGATGAAGATAGAGACGTTCGGGGCGTTCTTCCTAATCGCTCTCGCCATATTCATCGTTTTCAAAGATTTCATCCAATTCAAAGACATAATATTCAAATAATATGAAACAGACAGATCTGTTCGCCAAAACATTCAAAGAAACGCCCAGAGATGAAGTCAGCTTGAACGCGAAATTATTGGTCAGGGGAGGCTTCGTCGACAAGCTCGGAGCGGGAATATACACTTTCCTTCCTTTGGGTTTGAGGGTGATGGGGAAGATTGAGAAGATTGTCAGGGAAGAGATGAACAATATCCAAGGCCAGGAAGTGTTAATGCCTCTTTTGGTTCCCAATGATCCGTGGGAAAAGACGGGAAGGTGGAAAGTTCCAGAGATGTACAAGATCAAGGATGAGAATCTCGGGCTGGGCTGGACCCACGAAGAGATAATCACGCCTCTGATGAAGAAGCACATCCTTTCTTCGAAGGATCTGCCCAAGTACGTCTACCAGATCAACACGAAGTTCAGGAACGAGCCCAGAGCCAAGTCGGGATTGCTGAGAGGGAGGGAATTCAGGATGAAAGACCTCTATTCTTTCCATGCAAACGAAGAGGACCTGAACGAATATTATGAAAGGGTCAAACAGGCCTATTTCAGAGTGTATGAGAGGTGCGGACTCAAGGAGAAGACGTATCTCGCTAGGGCGACCGGAGGAGAGTTCAGCGACAGCCTGTCTCATGAGTTCCAGACCGTCACCCCGGCCGGAGAAGATATCATCTATATCTGCAAGAAATGCGGAGTCGCTTTCAACAAAGAGGTCTTCGAGAAGAGGTGCGATTGCGGAAGCGAAGAATTCTTGGAAGAGAAATCGATCGAAGTGGGGAACATCTTCAAACTGGGATCCAAGTATTCCAAAGTTTTCGGATTGAAGAACGATGACGGAACCAATATCGTCATGGGCTGTTACGGCATCGGTATCTCTCGGTTGGTGGGAGTGATAGTCGAAGCATTCAATGATGGGAAGGGGATAATCTGGCCAGAATCCGTTGCTCCTTTTTCCGTCCATTTGGTGTCTTTGGACGGAGGGGATTCTGAAATCAAAGCCAGAGCAGACGAAATATACTCCATTTTACAAAATTCGGGGATTGAAGTATTATATGACAACAGGGACGACAAGACTGCGGGAGAGAAACTGAACGATTGCGACCTTATAGGCATTCCCTTGAGGATGGTCGTTTCTTCCAAAACCTTGAAGGAAGAGAGCGTCGAGTTGAAGAAAAGGAACGAAGAAAAGGCCAGACTGGTGAAGATAAAAGAAATAAAAAATGAAATTCAACCTTAATCTTAATTTGGAGAGATTCTTTTCCAGGCTTTCGCAGGATGTGGCGATAGACCTGGGTACGGCCAACTGCCTTGTCTATGTCAGGGGTAGGGGGATTATTTTGTCCGAGCCTTCAGTCGTGGCGATCAACAAGAAGACGGGTCAGGTTCTGGCCATAGGCAGGGAAGCCGAGAAGATGGTCGGGAAGACGCCCGGGCACATCGTCGCTATCCGCCCTCTGGTCAACGGAGTAATTTCCGATTTTGAAGTAACCGAACAGATGTTGAGGTTTCTGATCGAGAGAGCCAGGCAGGACAAGTTCTCATTTTTGAAGCCGAGGGTCATCGTGGGTATTCCTTCTGGAGTGACTGAGGTTGAAAAGAAAGCGGTCAAGGATGCGACCAAGTCAGCCGGAGCGAGGGAGGTATTCCTTATAGAAGAACCCATGGCTGCCGCCATCGGGGCGAGAATGCCGGTCCAGGATCCTTCAGGTAACTTCGTGGTGGATATCGGAGGAGGGACGACCGAAGTGGCCGTCATATCTCTCGGAGGCATAGTCGTTAGTAAGAGCTTGAGGATTGCCGGAGACAAATTGAACAACGACATCATCCAGTTCGCCCAGGAGAAGTATAAGCTGTTGATCGGAGTGAGGACCGCGGAGAAGATAAAGATACAGATCGGAGCCGTTTATTTCGAGAAGGAACCCTTGAAGACGGAAAAGAAAGAAATGGCGATGAGAGGGAGGAACCTAGTTTCCGGATTGCCTGAGGAAGTCATTATTTCCCAAATCGACGTGAAGAAGGCCCTGGAGAGATCGATCAATCAGATCGTTTCGGAGATAAAGAACACGATAGAAATGACCCCGCCCGAGTTGTTGGCGGACATCATGAAGAAGGGAATCGCCTTGGCCGGAGGAGGAGCTCAGCTCAGAGGCCTCGACAGGATGATCATCAAGGAGACGAACATTCCGACATACATAATCGAAGATCCCATGACCGCGGTCGCTAGGGGAGCGGGAATGGTTTTGGAGAATCTGGACGAGTTCCACGACGTGCTGGTGGAGACCGAAGAACTGCAGCCGCCGAAGTAATTTCAAGGGCAACCGGAGAGGTTGCTTTTTTGTTGATTGCTATGCTTGACAGAATATATCAGTTATTGTATATTATTGATGCTAGTTCTTTACATTTAAATCGTTTTCGTGGGTAGCGCTTTTGATATGTTTCTCGTATCAAGCGCGCCGCTCACGAAAAGGAGCGCGCAAATTTAGGAGTTGTTCAAAGATGCAGGCAATTATCAAGGTTGAAAGAAACAGTACTGTTGCGGAGCTCATGAAAAAATCATCCGATATCGACATTCGGTATGTTGGTGATCATATCTTCGGGATACTCCCGGAGAAAAACGGAAGACACATCATCCCGTACCTTTTCTCCGAAGAGGAGATTCAGATGGATCTCAGCGAAAGGCGGACGTCGAACTTCGTAACGGTCATTGCCGACACTTACGGAAATCCGATCGAGCCCTATTGGGTGAGAGAGGGAAAAAGTTGTCGCGGCGATAACGTTGTCGAATCCCGCTTCCTAGTTCCCGATGTCGCCTTGACCGCGGTGCTGGACAAGAGGGGCATCCTCGATCTTTCGACAGTAAGGTTCGAAAGAGGCTTTGATCCGGATGAGAAAGTCGACTATGTTGTGCCGAAGATCAGGATGGAGCTCAAGGTCGTTCTGAAGAGGAATGACGGTAAATTCCTTTTCCCGACAAAGGAGCTTTCATCTCCGAATCTCAAAAAATACATCAACATGGCTGAGGCGGCGATCATCAAGGCGAATAAGCCAAAAAGCGGAGCGGTGTATTTCCTGGAGAAGGCCGGCGCAGTCGCTTTCCATGAAATTGGTGGCGAAACCGTCGTTATGACCGCTCGAACCGCAAGTAAGATTGCTTTCTCAGGCAGCTCAGCAATGCAGGCTTCAGCCGGCATGACGGTACGTGATACTTAGTTGCACATCCCTTATAACAGTCCTTGTTTGGAACCAATCCAGACAAGGGCTTTTTTCGTCCTTTTTTGCCCTTGACAATATATTTATATCTGCTAAATTGTTAATTACATGATAATAACAAACAAGATACATCTTAAAAGGCGGTTTTAAAAATAGCTGAATTAAGCTGTTTCTAAGAGCCGCTCGAAAGCGTCTTTTTTGTTTCATGTGGGTAGCTTGATAAATCAATAGTTAGTGAATATAAGAATAAAGTTATTATTTGCTAATCAAAGGTTATTTATGTTTATGGGCAAATGGTGGATGCCTTGGGACCAGACGCGATGAAGGACGTGGCGTAGCTGCGATAAGCCTCGGGAAGGTGTTAGCAACCTGTGAACCGGGGATTTCCGAATGAGGCAACTCAATTCCGTTCAAACGGAATTATCGGAGTTAAATCCGATGCGAACCCGCTGAAGTAAAACATTCTAGTAGGCGGAGGTAAAAGAGAACAAAAGTTATTCCCTCAGTAGCGGCGAGCGAAAGGGGAAAAGCCCAAAATCATTCGTGCTTTGCATGAATGGTGGTTGTAAGGAGATAGCGTCTATTTAGTTAGAGGGAGTCGAAAAAACGATTTTATTAGTCGAACTTCGCTGGAAAGCGAGACCGCAGACGGTGATAGTCCGGTAGGCGAAAATTAAATTGTGCTCCTTGTTATCTTTCTTGAGTACTGTCGACATAAGACAACTCGGCAGGAATCTGGCGGGACTACCCGCTAAGGCTAAATACAATCTGGCCACCGATAGTGAACTAGTACCGTGAGGGAAAGGTGAAAAGTAGCCCGGTGAGGGCGATGAAATAGAATCTGAAACCATTATGCCTACAAAGAGTCGGAGCTGGT
>Ga0265297_10003767_pt1 | contig 26549 bp, 18 predicted proteins | sample Munlanlwell13791_FD_192502 | JGI IMG/M metagenome (GOLD analysis project Ga0265297, IMG submission 192502) | Leachate microbial communities from a municipal landfill in Southern Ontario, Canada - Leachate well 137-91 | ecosystem: Engineered > Solid waste > Landfill > Unclassified | place...
TGATCATGCAGCTGGACATCGGCAACTGCCTCTCTGGCGGCGGCGACCCCATCGCAATGCTCAAGAAGTTCCCGGGACGCTCGCTGACCATTCACCTGCGGGAGCATGAGGAGAAGACCTTCGAGAGCGATTACTACAAGGAGATTTTCCATCTCGTCGAGACCAGCGCGAAGACGCAATGGTCCGTCGTTGAAATGGGTGGCGAAGGCGGGAAGGGGTTCGACGTGCCTGAAAAAGCGCTGGCGACACTGCGCCGCTTGGGGAAGTAGCACTCAACCCGGGAGACTCAGGCCATGAACCATCCATCACATCTCAGCCGGCGGCAGTTCGTCGGCGTCGCGGCGGCCGCGGCGGCGGTTTCCATTGTTCCGCGCCACGTGCTCGGCGGCGTGAAACACGTTGCGCCCAGCGAGAAGATCAACCTCGCCTACATCGGCTGTGGCACGCAGGGACTGCGGCAATTGATGCCGGCGCTGGAGAAAGCGGAGATCAACGTGGTCGCCGTGTGCGACCCGAATCGGAAGAGCGACGATTACCCGGAGTGGGGCCGGCATGAACTGAACAACAAGATTGCCAGGTTTCTCGGCGACCCGAACTGGGCCAAGGGCGCGCGCGGCGGCCTTTGCGGACGCGAAGTCGGCCAGGAAGTCGTCAATCGCCACTATGCGAAGCAGAAGCGTTCCGGCCGGGCCGGCGAGTGCCGCGCTTACAGTGATTTCCGTGAACTGCTGGAAAAGGAGAAGGATCTGGACGCGGTCTATATCATGACGCCGGAGCACCTGCATGGCGTCATCGCCGTCCGCGCAATGCGCAAAGGCAGGCACGTCATCACGCACAAGCCGATCTCCAACGTCCTCGACGAAGTTCGCATCGCGCGCGACACGGCTCGCGAAACGGGCGTCGTCTCACAGCTCTTCTGCGCCGCCGGCCAGCAAAACGCCCCCGCCATCGCCGAGTGGATCGCCAGCGGCGTCATCGGCCCGGTGCGCGAAGTTCACAACTGGTCCACGCGGCCGTTCTGGCCACAGGGCATGGATCGGCCGGCGGACGCGCCGCCCGTGCCGGATGGTTTCGAGTGGGACCTTTGGCTCGGTCCCGCAGCGCAACGGCCATATCATTCCGCTTACACGCACGCCGTTTTTCGCGGTTGGTATGATTTCGGCACCGGCGCGCTCGGGGACATGGGCCACTACAGCTTCCACCAGATCTTCGAAATTCTGAAACTCGGCTCGCCGCGCACCGTCGAGGCGGGCCGCAGCCAGTTCTGGAAGATCGAGAACTACGGCTGGCGCAAACAGGTCAACCTCGTTTCCTATCCGCGTGCCTCGGTGATTCATTGGGAGTTCCCCGCGCGCGGCGAGATGCCGCCGGTGACGTTGCACTGGTATGATGGCGGCCTGCGTCCGCCGCTGCCGAAGGAGCTCGACGATGACGGCGAAGAGATGCCCGCCGAGGGCCTGCTCTTCGTCGGTGACAACGGCAAGATCCTGTGCGGCTTCAGCGGCGACAAACCGCGCCTCATCCCGAAGGCGCGGATGCGCGACTTCAAGGAGCCGCCGCAGACGTTGCCGCGGCCCATCGAGGAACTTGACCAGTTCATCCGCGCCTGCCGCGGCGGCCAGCCGTCGGACGCCAGTTTCGAGAACGCCTATCCGTTTGCCGAGACGATTCTGCTCGGCACCATCGCGTTGCGCGTGAACAAAAAGTTGCGCTGGGACGCTGCGAAGTTCGAGTTCACCAATTCGAAGGAAGCCAACGAACTGAAGTGCCGCAAGAACCGCGAAGGATGGCAACTCTGAATATGGGCGGACACGCCGCCGGCATATGCAATGGCTGAACCAGCGCGCCGCGGCGGCGGAGCATTCCTCGAGATGATCCCGCCCATTACGTGGTGGGATTGAGCGACCACGGGCGGCGCATCGGGCGGCTGAGCATCTTGTTGGCCTCGTCGTCGCCGACGAAGCGCTCCTTTGCCGGATCCCATTCGATCTTCTTCCGGCCCAACCGCAACGCGATGTTGGCGATATGCGCGATGGTGATGGAACGGTGCGCGGTCTCGATCGGCACGATGGTCGGTTTGCCCGAGTAGATGCAGTCCACGAAGTTCCGCTCGTGGTGCTTGCTCTCGTAGAGGTGAACCTCGCTTTCACCGATCTTCTGCTGGCGGAGGCTCTCTGGCGTAAACTCCAGCTTCCCGCGGGTCACGAAAATTTTTCGGCCGTTCTCGCCCTCGAATGTCACACCGTTGGGGCCGGCGGATTCGTCCTCCACAACCATCGTGACACCGTTGGCATAGACACATTCGAAGTGGAACGTCTTCGCCGTATTGTAAAGTTCGCGCGGCGCGGGCATGTCAGCGCGGAGGTTCTCGATCTTCACCGGGCCGGACTGATCCATGTCCAGCGCCCATTGTGCGATATCAATATGGTGCGCGCCCCAGTCGGTGATCATCCCGCCGGAGTAATCGAAGTTCCATCGCCAGTTCAGCGGCATCAACGCCGGCCGGTAATCGCGATGCGGCACCGGGCCTTCCCACAGGTCGTAGTTCAACCCTTCCGGCACCGGCTCCGGCTGTTGTTTCGCGCCCAATTTGCTGAAATCACGATGGCCGCCGGGCAGCACCACATGAATGCGCTGGAGCTTGCCAAGCCGGCCGTTGCGCACGAACTCGCACGCCATGCGGAAATAGATGGCCGACCGCTGCTGGCTGCCGGTTTGCCACGTCACGCCAGCCTTCGCGACGGCGTCAGACATCGCGCGGCCCTGCTCGACCGTCACGGCCAGCGGTTTCTGGCCGTAGATGTGCTTGCTGCGCCGGGCGCAGATGATTGCCATGACCGCGTGCCAGTGATCCGGCGTGGATATCTGCACTGCGTCCACGTCTTCTTTTGCCAACAGCTCGCGGAAATCCTCATACACGCGACAGCCGTCGTAGTTGGGCTTGCCGGTCTTTTCGGCGTAGAACTTGTTCACCATCCGTCGCCCGACCTCGCGACCGCCTTTGCGCTCGCCCTGATAACCGTAGTGGTCCGACTCGCGGTTCACGTCGGCCACCGCCACCACCTGCACGCGCTCGTCATTGAGGAAATTCGGCGTCACCGACTGCGCGATGGTGCCGAAGCCGAAGCAGGCGAGGTGGATCCGTTCCGAAGGCGCGGGCCGTCCGCTGCGACCGAGCGCACTGGCGGGAATGATCATCGGCGCGGCCAGCGCGCCAGCGGCGGCGAGGAATTGACGACGAGAAAGTGTAACCGTCTTGTTCATGACCGCGCATCATACCGGCTGACGCGCGTGGGTCAATAGCGCGACCGGCTTACGAGCCGAGCACCGCCGTAGGCCAGGAGTCTATGAAGAAGCAAAGCCGCCACCCATAGCGGTTCGGTCAACGGTTCAACATATCGGAACCCGCCAGTGCATCACGCACCTTATTTGCAGCCGCAGCCCGACTGTTGCTTCGCCTTCTCGCGTTGCTTGGTGCCGATGCCGAGGAAGTTGAAGTCCTTGAGGTGGCCAATGACCTTCATGCCGGCGCGCGTCCAGAACTTCACGTCGTCCCACGAACGGATGCTGGCGAGTTTGCGGACGACGTATTTCGGCGTCAGGAAACTGGTGTAGATGCCCTGCGTAATTTCCAACAAGCGCTGGTCGCTCATCGGGCATTTCATGATCGGGACGCGCATGTCGTATTCGTCCCAATCCTCCGTGCGAAGCCAGCCGTTGCGCTTGCACTCGGCAAACAGCGGCGTGCCGGGATACGGCATGACGACGGTGGCTTGCAGCGTGTCGATGCAGCCTTTTTGGAAGAGCGACTTGGTCAGGTTGATGGTGCGCAACGCCTCCTGCTCGTTCTCCCACGGGTAGCCGACCATGCAGGTGACGTGCGGCTCGAGGCCGGCTTTCTTGGCGCGGCGCATGGATTCCTCCAGGCGGTCGGCGCGCCCGAGTTTCTGGATGCGGTCGAGGGTGGACTGCGTGGCGGACTCCAGGCCGTAGAGGACGAAACGGAAGTTGGCCTTGCCCATGAGGTTGTAATGCTCCTGGTCGAGCACGCCGGGGATCATGTTGCAGCCCATGACGACCTTCTTGTGCAGGCCGCGCTCGACCATGCCAAGGCAGAACTCCCGCAGCCACTTGCCGGCGGGGAACGTGCCGCTGTCGTCAAAGATCTCGCGCACGCCGAGGCCAACGAGGTGTTCGACCTCGGCGAGGAGTTGTTTCGGCGTCTGCGAACGGAAGTTGGTGAACGTCGTCGTCCACGAGCAGAACGTGCACCGGCCCCACCAGCAATCGCGGCCCACCATCGTATAGGTGCCGGGCAGATATTTGAAGTTGCCGTTGTCGTAGGCGTAGAGCTTCCACTTCGACAGCTCGCGGTCAATCATCGGCAGGCCGGTGAGGTCGTGCTTGAGCGGTCCGAACGCCCCGGTGCAGACGACTCCATCCACCGAGGGCGCGCCTTTGTCGCGCGCAGCCTGGGTTTTTTCCCAGACGGCTGTCTCCATCGAACGGCCGCGCAGTTGCCGCCGCGCCTCGTCGCGCGCTGCGGCGTCGCGCCAGAAATAGACGCCCTGCTCGAGCTTGTCGCCGCCGGCGAGGTGGCTGGCGAGGTTTAACAACGCGAAATCGAAGTCACCACCGGCGAGGCAAAAGTCCACGTTGCATTCGATGAGCGACTCTTCCGGCATCGCGGTGATGTGGTCGCCCATGAGCACAAACTTCGTCTGCGGTCGCAGCGACTTCATGCGGTCGATGATCTTCCAGACGCGCTTGATGACCGGCGTCTTGACCTCGAACGCGACGACATCCGGCGCGGCGTCTACGAAACGTTGCTCGTAAGCCTCGACCGTGTCGCGTTGCGCGACGCCGTCCTCCCACATCACATCATGGCCGGCGCGCTTGAGCAGCGTGGCCGCATAGGCGGGAATGACCGGATAGACGAAGGTGGGGTCGTTGAACCACTGGAACTGGCGGTTCTGCGAAATCAGCGGCACGCCCTTCGGGTCGGGCATCGGTGGGTAGCCAATCCAAATTTTCATGAATGTTTCGCATCCACCACGGGCGCCAACAATCCTCGGATGAAACTCAACCCGTAGGCCAAATGCGAACAGACGATACCGGCGAACGTGAGCAAAAACAAGGTGGGGCGGGTCGAAAAGCCGGACGCCGCCGCCAGGAGCAGATACGCCGTCACGCTGGTCGGATAAAGCCAGCCGATGACCGGCAGCGGTATCGAGAGCCAGCCCAGCAGCAGCCACAAGCTGAGGATGCTCGGCAGAAAGTAAACCAAACGCCGTGAAGTCTGCGGGAAGACCCGGACGAACGATCCGCGATGGAGGCCGTAGCTGGCCAGTTGCCTGAAATGCCGCAGCAACGACGGCCGGCGATGGTGAAACACCTCGACGCGCGGATCGTAGATGATTTTCTGGCCGAGCTTCTTGGTGATCTGCAGGCAAAGCTCGGTGTCTTCACCGGGCCAGTAATTGGTGCCGAAACCGCCAAGCGTCTCCAGCGTCTTCTTGCGTACGATGAGGTTGCAGCTCGGAAAATCATCCACCTCGCGCATCCGGTCCACGACATAACGATAGCGGTAGTTGCCGCTGATCATCCGCGCTTCGTAGATGCGTCCGCTGACGCGAGCCAGGAGCGGATCGTCCGGCGGCGTCAGGCCGGGCCCGCCCACCGCGCCGACTTCGGGCCGGCTGAAGTTGCCGACGGCCTCTTCCAGCCAGTGCGGCAGCGGATACGCGTCGTCGTCGAGGAACGCGATGATGCTGCCGGTGGCTTCACGGAAGCCGCGGTTGCGTTTCTCGGCGGGCCGCATCGGGCCGGTGGGCAGGATGCGCACGCGCGGGTCGCCATGGGTGAAGGGGTCGTCGGGCAGGACGACGACCTCGAAATCAGGGTAGTTCAGATCAAGGCAGTACTGGAGCGACTGTTGGAGCATTGGGTTGTCGCACTTGACAGGGATGATGATGCTCACGCGCGGCAGCGGATCGGGCGGCGTCTTTGGCTGGTAGCTGTCGTAGTAGCGCAGCACACGCAGCCGGTAGAACACCGCCAGCGTGTTTTCAAAAATGTCCCAAATGGCCCGCAGCCCAAACATGCCAAACAGTCCTTTGAACTCGATCACCACCGGCGCGTCCACAATCCGGTAGCCACGCGCGTGCAGCACCGCCAGCAACTCAATGTCGAACGCGAACGCCTTCACCAGGATGCGCGGGAAACAATCCGCCAGCGCCGTCCGCTTGAAGAGCTTCACGCCGGTCTGCGTGTCGAGCAGCGGCAGGCCGAACAGCAGTTTGATCAGCAGGTAGTAAAGATAACTGACGACTTTCCGGTGCCACGGATAGTTTAGGTTCGAGTCAGGATGGCGCTTGGAGCCGATGACCACGTCCGCGCCCGCGCGGTCCATCGTCGCCATCAACACCTCCACCTGCGACGGCGGTATGTCGAGATCCGCGTCGAGAAACGCCACCCGCTCGCCGCGCGATTCGCGGAAACCGCGTTTGAGCGCCTCGCCTTTGCCGGCGTTGTGTTTCTGGCGGAACGCGCGCACCTCCGGCCACTGTTGCGCGGCGCGCCCGGCCTCAGCGAAGGTGTTGTCCGGGCTGCCGTCGTCCACTACCACGATCTCGAACGATCGTTTTCCCAGGAACGTTTCGCGCACCTTGCCGACGTTCGCAAAGATGTGCGCGCCTTCGTTGAAGGCCGGCAGGATGATGCTGAGTTGCGGGTTACTTGCCGACATGCGACAGGCTCCAGATCAACGACACCAGCGCGCTCGCGCCGGCGACTCCGCTCACGGCTAGGATTTGCAGCAGGGTGCCGTGCCACAACCATAACGCCGCCGGATACGCCACTACCAGCATCGCCAGCGGTCCCAGCAACCGTTTGAAATCCGCGCGTGCCATGAAGAACTGCACCGGCAACGGCAGCAGCGCCAGCGGCAGCATCGCCCACACAAACGGCGCGACGATCGCCTCCGCCACCGGATTATTCGGGCCGGCGAGCAGGCGCACCGGCAACCACGGCCACAGCGAGCAGGCCGTGGCCGCGGCCACGCCCACCACCAGCGTCGCGCCCAACGACTGCCACAGCGCGCGCACAGCATGGCTCTCGCCGCGCGCCGCGTCACTGGCCGCCTTCGGGAACAACACCGTCGCCAGCGGCGCGACCAGACAGCCGAACGCCTGCGCGATCATCTTGGCCTTGCCGAACTGGCCGGAAACACTGGGTTCAAAATAGTGTCGCACAAAACTCATATCCAGCGACCCCATCGTGCTGACGCCGAAACTGACCACCAACGCCGGCCAGAAATACCGGTAGATCGGCCGGGTGTCCAGAGCGCCGTGGTTCGCACCACGATGATGCCATAGCGCCCGCAGCGCCCACAACGCCAGTCCCGCCGCCATGAACGCCGCCAGCAGTTGTCCGCCCAGCGCGCCGACCGCGCCGAATCCCAACGCCACCAGTCCCAGCCCGAACACGACGCGTCCCCAACTTTGCGCCAGCCCGACGATGGCGAGCCAGCGGAACCGCTGCAATCCTTGCAGCACCGCCGTCGTCACCGGCACCGTCAGTTGCGCCACCACCAAGCCCGCCACTGCCCACAGCAGCCCCGGCGAGGTCAGCCGGAATCCCGTCATCAACCACGATTGTGCCGCCGCCATGAACAACAGGAACGCCGCCGCATACCACGCCAGCCGCCGCGTCGCCCGCCACGCCAGCGACGCGACCGCCTGGGGGTCGGCTTGGGCATCGAACACCGCCGCATAGCGCGCCATCGCCACCTGCAACGCCACCACCGGCGTCATCACGTAGCCGAGCCAATCGTTCGCCCACTTCACCGCGCCAAAATCATCGTCCGTCAGCCAGCGCGCCAGCACCGCTTGAAAAACGTAAGCGGCCGCGTTCACACCCACCGACGCCGACAGCAGCAATGCCCCGGCGCTCCAGAATTGGCGGAGGTGGCTCATGAGTTGAAGGATTTGACCACGCGCAACTTCACGCTGGCGCCGGGAGGCTCCTCGTGCCGGCCCATCCGCTTGAACAACGCCGACAGCAGGCCGCAACCATACGTGATGTGCGCCAGCGGCAGCAGCCACAGTGACATCAACCCGCCTGCCAGCGTCCGGTTGTGGACCGCGTGATACGCCGAGGCCGACCCGATCAACAACGCGTACACCGCCAGCGGCAGCTCATACCACCAAGGATGCCACGCCAGCAGGCTCGCCAGATAAAAAAGAAACGCTGCCGGCACCATTCGGATCATGCACGTCACGCTCGGGCGGATGATCGTCTGCCCCATGCGCCCCCGTCCGTAGCCGAGCAACTGCCGCACGAAATTCCCCAGCGTTGGCCGATGGCTGCGATAAACGACGGCCTCCGGATCATAAATGAGCTGAAGACCGAGCCGCTGCAGCCGCTCGAACATTTCGTTCTCCTCGTTCGGCCACAGCCGTTCGTCGAAGCCGCCCGCCTTCACGAACGCTTCGCGCCGCATCGCCACGTTGCAGAGGATCAGTTCGCTCTCGTTGGTCGCGCGCCGCCGGCCGTTGGACTCGTAACGGGCGATGCTGCGGCCCATCGTCACCCGCGACCGCATCACGCGGGCGAAGCATTGCTGCCAGAAGTTGTCCGTTGGAGGGATCACGCTCGGCCCGCCCACCACCGCCGCGTTCGGGAACTCGGCGAAGTCCGCCACGAACCGCTCGAAAATCTTCGGGTCAGGCGACACGTCGTCGTCGAAGAACACCACGATCTCGCCTCGCGATTGCGCCACCGCCTGGTTGCGCTGTTTGCTCGGGTGAAATCCCTCCGCCACGATCACCTCGTAACGGTCGCGCGGATACTCCACCGCCGCGAGCGACTCCAGCACGCGCACCTCTTCCAACCCTGGCTTGTGCGGGATGACGACACTGAGGGTGGGATGCTGCGACGCACTCATGCCGCTGGCCGCTGGTGCGGACGCCGGCGGAAAGCGTTTGCGAACGCCAGCCGCCATACCATCCAGAGCGCCTCCCAAACGATACGGCGCGAGATTTTCGACACGCCCGCGCGCCGGTCCTTGAACGTGATCGGAATCTCAACGACCCGGAAACCTGCCATCCAGCACCGATAGTTCATTTCAATCTGAAAACCGTAGCCTTCTGAATGGATCGTGCCCAGGTCGAGCGCGGCCAGCACCTGTCTCCGGAACAGCTTGAACCCGCCAGTCGGATCGCACACCGGCATGCCCGTAATCAGCCGCACATACAGCGAGGCGCCGTAGCTGAGCAGCAACCGCTGCATCGGCCAGTCCACGACGCGTATGCCGCCCTTGTAGCGGGAGCCGATCACCACATCCGCTTCCTTCGCCGCCTCCAGAAACGACGGCAGCGCCTGCGGGTCGTGGCTGAAATCGCAGTCCATCTCCATCACCGCGTCGTAGCCGCGCTCCAGCGCCCAGCGGAAACCGGCGATGTACGCCGTGCCAAGGCCGAGTTTCCCGGCGCGATGCAGCACATGGACGCGCGATTGCTTCGCCACGATCTCGTCGGCCAGCCGGCCCGTGCCGTCGGGTGAGTTATCGTCCACGATCAGCAAATACAATTCCGGCGCGGCCGCCAGCACCGCTTCCACCAGCCGTGGCAGGTTCTCCGATTCGTTGTATGTCGGAACGATGACCAGTGTTTTCACGAGAGATTCGCCAGAAATTTTTCCATTGTCGCCGCGCACCGCTCCACCTGCGGCACCGATATGAATTCGTCGCGCGTGTGCGCCTGCGCGATGCTGCCCGCGCCGAACGCCACCGCCGGCACGCCGTGCCGCGCGAAGATCGCCCCGTCCGAAAACCACGGCGCGCCCACGCACCGCCCGCCGCTGGCCGCCCTGAGTTGGACGACCATTGGGTGACTCGCCGGCGTATCCAAGCCGGAGTTGTCGTTGATCACTTCGATCTCGATCCTGCCAAACCGGGCTCGCAACTGCCTCAGGAACTTCGCGTGATCGTCGCCCGGAAGCGTGCGGTGGTCCACCTCGATCTCGCAGCGGGCCGGCACGATGTTCACCTTCGAGCCGCCCCGGATCGTGCCGACATTGATCGTTGCCCGGCCGAGCAACGGATGCCGCCGCGTCAACTGCGCCGCGCAGCCGTGCTCCAGCCAGTCCACGATTCGGCCCATTTTATAAATCGCATTTTCCCCGCGCTCCGGCGTCGCGCCGTGACAGGACCGGCCGCGCGTCGCGATGCGGAACCACAACGAGCCTTTGTGCGCGTTGACAATGTCCATCTCCGTCGGCTCGCCCACGATGGCGAAGTCGAGCCTGCCGAGCAGCTTCGGCCTTTTGTTGCCCATGAGGTATTTCACGCCGTCGTTACCGCTCTCCTCGCCCATCAGGCCGATGAAGTAGATGTCGTTGTCACGGCTGGCCGCGCGCGATTCCGCCAGCCGCTTCATCGCCCAGAGAAACGCCGCCACGTTCGCTTTCGTGTCCGATGAGCCACGCCCGTAAAGCCGTCCGCCGCGGACCACCGGTTCGAACGGCTGGATGGTCATGCCGCGCACGCTGACGGTGTCCGTGTGCGGTCCCAGCGCAATCGCCCGCCGCGCCCGGCCTCGCGCGCCAAGCCTGCCGATCACATTCGGCCGGCCCGGCTCGACATATTGCATCTCCACGTCCGCGCCGATCCGCCGCAGGAAACTGGCGATGAACTTCGCGATCTCCTGCTCGCCGGTCTGGTCCGTGCCGGGATCGCCCTGTGGATTGACGCTCGGTATGGCGACAAGGTCGCGCAGCAGTTGGATGACGCCGGAGTGTTTCATGATGGCCGTTGGAACCATTCGACAAATTTTCCGATACCTTGCTCGATTTTTGTTTTAGGGTCGTAGCCGAGCATCCGGCGCGCCTTCGACACGTCGGCGAACGTGACCGGCACGTCGCCCGGTTGCTCCGGCCGGCGCTCGACGATCGCTTTCCGGCCGAGCGCGCTCTCAATCAACCCGACCAACTGCCGCAATTCGACGGTGTGGCTGTTGCCGAGGTTGAAAATCTCATAGCCGAACGCGCCGCGCACGCACGCCATGATGCCCTCCACGATGTCGTCAATGAAAGTGTAATCGCGCCGCGTCGAGCCGTCGCCGAATATCTCAATCGGTTTGCCGGCGGCAATGAGCCGCGCGAACTTGTGGATCGCCAGATCCGGCCGCTGCGACGGGCCATAGACCGTAAAGAACCGCAGGCAAGTCATGTCCATCCCATAGAGGTGATGATACGTGTGGCACAACGCCTCGCCGGCGAGCTTGGTGGCGGCGTAGGGCGAGATCGGCTTGAAGATCGGGTCGCTCTCGCTGAACGGAATCTTCGAGTTGATGCCATACACCGACGACGACGATGCGAAGACGAACTTCCGGATACCAGCGGCCCGCGCGCACTCCAGCAGGTTCATCGTGCCGGTGACGTTGGTTTGTGTATAGAGCAGCGGCTGTTCGATGCTCGGTCGCACGCCCGCCCGCGCCGCGAGATGAATGATGGCATCGAACTTCTCCGCCGCAAAAACACGGTCCATCGCCGCCTTGTCCACGATGTCGGCGGTGTGCAGCTTGACGCGGCCTGCCGCCTGAATTCGCGCCAGGTTACGCTGCTTGATTGCCGGATCGTAGAAATCGTTAAAGTCATCCACAATCACCACGCGATTTCCATCGCGCAGCAGGCGTTCAGAGACGTGGAAACCAATGAATCCCGCGCCTCCTGTGACCAGAAATTTCATGCCATTCACCGTATCAAACGGCCCCTATGATGGCAAGGAAGCCGGCGTAAGCCAGCCAGACGCCGAAGATGGCCGTTGGCAATCCACTCTTGTTTCGCGCTCATGGCCGCGAGACCTTCCGATCCACCCACTTCTGTCACTCCGATTCTTCCGGCTGGCGGCGCAAAGGATGATTGGCTGGCAGGTGGTTGAGCAGTTCTTTCTGGAATGCCTCCGCCTGCCGCTTTTGCTCGGCGCTGGATCGCGTTTGGTCGTTCAGATGGCGCTGGCCCTTGATGTCCGAGTTCTGGAGCGAGTCGGCCCATGCCCGCAGTTGGCGCGAACAGCTTTCCGCCACTGATTTCAAATCCGAGATTTGAGATTTCAAATCGCCAAACCCGGCCCGCCGCCCCAGGAAAAGGAGCATGGAACGGACTTCGCCCGCCGAGCCGCGCGCGATATAGATGAATGCCAGCAATTCGTTCGTTGTCCCGCGCTCGAATCCCTCCGCGATGTTGTTCGAGACCGACAACGCTGCGCGCTCCAACTGGTCCCGCAGGCTGTGCGACATTCGCTTCTGGTTCTGTTCCGTCAGATCATACACCCGTTCCGCCAGCCGCATCGCCTCCTGCCAAACCGGCAGTTCTTCAAATCTCCGGTAGGTCATCGTCACCTCCTAATTCGAGATCTCAAATCTCAAATCTCAGATTTTCAATCCTAAATTTCAAATTCTTAGTTGTTAATCTCAATTCTCCGCCGCCTTCACACAATCCTCCGTCACCAGCTTCATCAGCTCCGGATAGCTTTTCGGCACGCCGGGTGCAGTGACGGTCTCGCCTTCTTCGTCGCCGGTGGTGTGTTGGCCGTGCCGATGAAGTTTTTTTATATGAAAAGCCGCTGCATTGTCGAGCGAAGCGGAGGTTGCCAGCCAGACGCCGAAGATGGCCGTTGGCAATCCACGCCGGGCGGGCTTAGAGTCAACACCTGTTCAAACGAAAAGAAACATGGTTGACGGACACTCAAACTCAATCGCGACGGCTGCACGGGCCGAATTGCTCGCGCCAGCGGGCGATTGGGACTGCGCGCGCGCCGCGGTCGAGAACGGCGCGGACGGCATCTACTTCGGCCTCGAACGGTTTAACGCGCGGATGCGCGCCAACAACTTCACCACGGACGGCCTGCCAAAGCTGATGGAGTTCCTTCACCGTCGTGGCGTCCGCGGCTACGTCACGTTCAACATCCTTGCCTTCACCAACGAACTCGCCGAGGCGGAGCGTTACCTGCGGGCCATCATCGCCGCCGGCGCGGACGCCGTCATTGTGCAGGATGTCGGCGTCTGCCGGCTCGTCCGGCAGCTTTCGCCGGATTTTCCAATCCATGCCTCGACGCAGATGAGCGTCAGCAGCGTTGCCGGCGTCGAGTTCGCCCGCGAGCTGGGCTGCCAGCGTGTCATCCTCGCCCGCGAGTGTTCGATCAAGGAAATCGAGGCGATCCACTCCCAACTCCAGGCTTCAAACTCCAACATGGAACTGGAGGTGTTCATCCACGGCGCGTTGTGCGTCGCCTACTCCGGCCAGTGTCTCACCAGCGAGTCTCTCGGCGGGCGCTCGGCCAACCGCGGCGAATGCGCGCAGGCTTGCCGCATGCCGTATGAACTGATTCGCGACGGCCAACCGGTGCCGCTGGGCGACCGCCGCTACCTGCTCAGCCCACAGGACCTCGCAGGGTTGGAACTGCTGCCGGAGTTGCTGCGCGCCGGTGTTCACGCCTTCAAGATCGAAGGCCGGCTCAAGTCGCCGGAGTATGTGGCCAACATCACGCGAATCTACCGCGCGGCGCTGGACCGGCTGCAAAGCAGGACAGGCGTCCCGCCTGTCCCGCCTGTCTCGTCGTCCACCGATGGACAGGCGGGACGTCCGTCCCCTTCTTCCGACCGCTACGACATGGAAATGTCCTTCTCGCGCGGGCTGCACACCGGCTGGTTTCGCGGCACCGACAACCAGGCGCTGGTCCACGCGCGCTTTGGCAAAAAACGCGGCGTGCTTCTCGGCGAAGTCAGCCGCGTGCAGGGCGAGTGTGTCCTGCTGAAATTGCTGGCGCCGCTCAAGCCCGGCGACGGCATTGTTTTCGACGCGGGCCGGCCCGATGAGAAGGAGGAAGGCGGACGCGTCTATGACGTCGAGCCGCGCGGCGCGGAGACACTGCTCGGTTTCGGCCGCGGCGACATTGATTTCCGGCGCGTCCACGTTGGCGACAAGCTCTGGAAGACCAACGATCCCGAACTCGACCGCCGGCTGCGGCAGAGCTTCGCAGGCGACCTGCCGCGATATCAGCGACCGGTAACAATGGAGCTTCACGGCGGCGTCGGCCAGCCGCTGACGCTGGTGGTTCAGGACGAAGGCGGTCATATCGTCCGGCTTGCCTCTGCGATGCCGCTGGTGGCGGCACAGAAACGGCCGCTGGACACGGAGCGCCTGCGGGAGCAGCTCGGCCGGCTCGGCGGCACGCCGTTCGCGCTGGGCGAGCTGCGAAACGGGCTCGAAGGCGCGGTGATGCTGCCCGTGAGCGAACTGAACCGGTTGCGCCGCGATGCGGCAGCGCAGTTGGAGGCGCTGCGGGCGCAGCCCAAGCGATGGACACTGAATGAATGTGGAGCGCGGAATGCGGAATGCGGAACGAGGCCGGCCACGGAGTCGAAGGAGGCTGAACTGGTGGTTCTTGTCCGCAGCCTGGCACAACTCGGCACTGCGTTGCGCTGTGGCGTGCAGACGATCTACTGCGATTTTGAAAACCCGAAACTTTACCGCGACGCTGTTGCGACGTCCCGGCATCCCGCGTTCCGCACACCACACTTCGCACTCTATGTCGCTCCGCCGCGCATCACCAAGCCGGGCGACGATTGGATTCTCAAACAAGTCCGCGCCTGCGATGCCGACGGCTATCTGGTCCGCAACTACGATCACCTGAAGTTCTTCGCCGACTGCCGCCGTGTTGGCGATTTTTCGCTCAACGTCGCCAATCCGATGGCAGCCGATTATTTCATCGGCCGTTTCGGCTTGGAGCGATTGACTGCCAGTTACGATCTGGATGCGGCGCAGCTTGAAACGCTGTTGCGCTCCGCGCCCCCGGCGTGGTTTGAGATTGTCATCCACCAGCACATGCCGATGTTTCACATGGAACACTGCATCTTCTGCGCGTTCCTCACCAGTGGCACGGACTGCACCAACTGCGGCCGGCCGTGCGACCACCACGACGTGCGGCTTCGCGACCGCGTCGGCGCCGAGCATCCCTTGAAGGCCGACGCCGGCTGCCGCAACACGGTGTTCAACGCGCTGGCGCAGACCGGAGCCGAGCACGTCGCGCGGCTGATGGCGCTCGGTGCGCGCCGGTTCCGCATCGAATTTCTGGACGAGCCGCCCGAGCAGGTGGCGCAAACGATCGAGAAATACCGGCAGTTGCTGAGCGGCGGGATTTCCGGCGCGCAACTCTGGCGGGAGCTGAAACTTCTGAACCAGCTCGGCGTCACACGCGGGCCGATGGGATAAGCGCGGCGGGCGTTGCGCGCCAGCTTGACCTTGCGGCTCAAAACACTTTAATTGCCACCCATGTCATTGCTGAGAGTCGCTGTCCGCCGCGCGCTGTGTGCTGCGCTGCTCCTTGTGCCGCTGGCGTCGTTGTGGGCGGCGGCAAGTCCGTCTGTTCGCGAGACGATTCTGCCGAACGGGCTGAAGGTCATCACCAAGGAGATTCATGCCGCGCCGGTGATCAGCGTCTGGACCTATTACCGCGTCGGTTCGCGCAACGAGCGGCCCGGCATCACCGGCATCAGCCACCTCATCGAGCACATGATGTTCAAGGGCACCGCGACGCTCAAACGCGGCGATATCGACCGTCTCACAGCGCTGGCCGGCGGCAGGAACAATGCCTTCACCGACACCGACTATACCGCCTATTACTTTGCGTTGCCTTCCGATGCCGCCGCGCCGGAGGGCAAGTCCGGCCTCGACACCGTCCTGCGCATCGAGGCCGACCGCATGCGCCATTGCGCGATGGACCCGCAGGAGCTGGCGCATGAGAAACAGGTGGTGTTGTCGGAACTCGACGGTGGCGCGAACAACCCGATCAATCGCCTCGACGACGCGGCGCACGCGGCGGCGTTCGCAGTGCATTCGTATCATTGGCCGGTCATCGGCTGGAAATGCGACGTGCAGGCCATCACGCGCAACGATGTGCTCGGTTACTACCGGACCTATTACCAGCCCAACAATGCCATCCTCATCCTCGTTGGTGATTTCGACACCGCGAAACTGCTCGACCGCGTACGCGAGCATTTCGGCGCGATTCCGCGCGGGCCGGCGCCGCCCAAGGTCACCGGTGTCGAGCCGCCGCAGGATGGCGAACGGCGCGTCACGGTGCAAGGCGAAGGGCGCGCGGTCTATTTCGAGATGCTGTATCACATTCCCGGCGCGTCGCACCCGGACATGCCGGCGCTCGGCGTGCTCGACTCGCTGTTGACGGTCGGCAAAAGCTCGCGGCTCTACCGCGCGCTAGTGAACTCCGGCCTGGCCACCGAAGTGAGTTCGTTGTTCAGCCAGCAACATGACCCCGGCTGGAGACCCTCTTTGCCACATGCTCCGACACCACTGACCACAGGAAATTCGAGCGCGCGCTCGATGCTGCCATCGCTGATGTGCAGGAGAGACCTATCAGCCCGGTCGAACTGGCTAAAGCCAAGCGCCAGACGATCACACAGACCGTCTTTGCGATGGACGGCGTCAGCGACCAAGGCTCGCTCCTCGGCTCCTATGAGATCGTGGACCACTGGAACTGCCTGTTGACGATGAACGAACGCACCGAGCGCATCACCGCCGAAGAAGTGCGCGACGTCGCGCGGAAGTATCTGACTGCCAGCAACCGCACCATCGGCTGGTTTGTGCCGACGAAGATTTCCAAGGAACTTCCCATACCGCCCCGTCCGAAGGCCGGCCCGATTCAGCGGAGGATCGGCGGCGGAATCGCAGCGGCGGAATGCCGGGGGGATGGAGTGCTGGGAAAAAAGCTGCTGTCCCGGCAACACGTGAAAGTCTCGCTGCCGTTGCCGCTCGCCGCGCTCGCGCCGCGCGTCACGCGCACCGTGCTTCCGAATGGCATGGTGCTGCTGTTGCAGGAGAATCATGCCAATCCCACCGCGGCTGTCTCCGTGATCGTGGACGCCGGCGGTGCGTTCGATCCTCCGAAACGTCCCGGTCTGGCCGTGCTCACTGCTGCGATGCTCAACCGCGGCACCGCCACGCGCTCCGCGGGGAAGTTCCACGAGGAACTCGACAAGCTCGGCGCGGAACTGGATCTCAACGCCACGATGGATGGCGCGAGCGCCGGTGGCCGCTGTCTCAGCGCGGACCTGCCGAAGTTTCTGGAACTGATCCGCGACGCGCTCTGTCGGCCCGCGTTTGCCCCGGCCGAGTTATCGCGGCTCCGCGCCGAAGAATTCACCTCGCTCAAGGAAGACGCGGACAATCCTTATATCCTCTCCTTGCAGGAACTTCGCGAGGCGCTCTATCCCAAAGATCATCCCGAACGCCACTATCTGCGCGGCAGCGAGGCGGACCTCAAGGCCATCACGCGCTCCGACCTGCTCGCGTTCTACCGCCGCCACTATCGGCCCGACACCACCGCCCTCGCCGTCGTCGGCGACTTCGACGCCGCGCAGGTCGCCGGGCAACTCCAGTCGCTCTTCGGCTCGTGGCAGGCGACCGGTCCGCGCCCGACACTCCAACTGCCGCTGATTCCATCACTCCGGCGCGAAGTCACCGCGCATCCGGTGCGCCTGCCGGTCTCCGACAAGGCCGAGGCGATCGTTCTTATGGGCGCGCGCGGCGTGACCATCACCGCGCCGGATTATTTTGCCGCGATCACCGCCAACCACATCTTTGGCGGCGGCGAATTGCTCAACAGCCGCTTGCTCGCCTCGCTGCGCGAAAAACAGGGACTCACCTACAGTGTCTCGAGCGAGTTCCGCGGCAGCCGCAGCGAACGACCGTGGATGCTCGCCATGCAGAACGACCCGAAGGACGTGGACACCGCCATCCGCGGCGTGCGCGCAGAACTGGAACGGATTCGCACAGCGCCGCCCACGGATGACGAACTCAACCAGGCCCGCGCCACGCTGGTCGGCGGCATGTTGCTGGCAATGGAAACCAACACCGGTAATGCCAGCACGCTTTGCGACCTCGAACTCTACGGCCTCGGTCAGGAATGGATTGCGCGCGCCGTCGAGGCCCTTTGGAAAGTTACCCCTGCCGACGTGCTCGGCGCCGCCCGCAAATACCTGCCCGCGCCCGACAAACTCGTCACCGTCATCGCCTCGCCGCGATGACGAAGGAAACGGATATGAAAAAGGGACCCAGGATGTTTTTGAGTGCTCAACGGCGCGCAGGCACTTCCGCCTGCGCCGGCCTTTGCGTTCTCATTTTTGTTTTCTCCGCTGCCGCGTTCGCCGGTGACGCGCCGAACTGGAGCTTGCTCGACCCGTTCCAGCGCACCATGACGCGCGCGGAGTTCCAGTTGCGCCTCGACCGCGTCTTCTCGCCCGGCGGCGCCTTCCAGAAGTTCCTGGTTCAGGACGGCGACGGCGTTGCTGTCTTCGATGACGAGCAACACCAGCAACGGCTCTACCATCTCCAGTTCGCGACCGACACGCGCCGCGTGGTGAAACGGACGTTCAAGGCGCTGGAAGATCTGCCGGCTTTGAAGAATTCGCCGGACCAGCCGTTGCGCGGGCTGCGCATTGCGCTCGACCCCGGCCACATCGGCGGCGAGTTCGCGCGGATGGAGGAGCGGTTTTTCAAGATGAACAACGGTCCGGCCGAGCAGGAGGCCGTGCAGAATCTCATCGTTGCGCGTCTGCTCGCGGCGCGGCTCCAGCGCGTGGGCGCGACCGTCCTGTTCACCAAAAACGACTTCAAACCGGTCACTGACGCAAGCCCGGAGCAGTTCCGCGAGTTGGCCGGGAAATACGTCCAAGAGAACATCGCGATACGACCTGACGTGCGCGCGTTGGGCGAACTGGCGCGGGAGGCGTTCCTGCTCGACGCGACTCGCAAGCGGATGGAACTGGAGTTTTATCGCAACGCCGAGCTTCGCGCCCGCGCCGCGCTCGTCAACGACCGGCTGCGACCCGACCTGACGCTCTGCATCCATTTTAACGCTACTGGCGACGGCGACCGGCCCGCGCCAGACAACCGCCTGATGGTGATGATTCACGGTTGCTACACGCCTGACAGTGTGGACACGCCGCAGCGGAAATTCGAACTGCTTTGGAAACTGCTAGAAAACTCTCACCCGACCGAGCTGGCCGCCGCCGACGCCATCAGCCGCGTGATGGGCGCCGACATGAAGCTGCCGCCGGAACCCGTCAGGTTTGGCCCGAACTCCACAGCCGTCGGCAACAACTCGTATCTTTGCGCGCGCAACGTCATCGCGAACCGGCTCTACCACGGCCCGGTGGTTTATCTGGAGCCGTATTACCAGAACAACCCCACGACCTATGCGCGACTTCTGGCCGGCGACTACGACGGCGAGCGCGCGTTCGACGGCCAACGCCTCCGCTCCATCTTTCGCGAATATGCCGACGCCGTCGCGCACGGCGTCATTGAGTTCTACGCCCGGCACACGCTGGCAGCGCCTGCGGGGCGTTGAACGACGGCTGGGGCGCCCGGGTTCGGCCAGTCCGCCGCTGGCAAGACGCTTGCGCAGACGCGCCGGCTTCCGCTACCGTCACCGCCGTCGTGAAAAACAGTGATCAACCATTGAAACCGGCGACGCTTTGCGTGCATGCCGGCAGTTGCGTCGATGGAGCCACGGGCGCCATCACGACGCCCATTTTCACCGCGTCTTCTTACACCCATCCGAACCCGACGAATCAGAACACCTACCAGCGCTATTTCAACGTCCCGAATCAGCGGGCGGTGGCGACGAAACTCGCCGCGCTCGAACAGGGCGGGGACGCGCTGGTCTTCGGCAGCGGCATGGCGGCGATTACGACGGTGCTGTTCGCGTTGCTGAAGCCCGGCGATCATGCGGTGTTTCAGGAAGACCTTTACGGAGGCACCTACCACTTTGTCGCGGCGGAACTGACCAGGTTCGGCATGGAGGTTTCCTTTGCCCGCAATCAAGCCGACTTTGCCGCGCAGCTCCGGCCGAACACGAAAGTCATTTACGTCGAGTCGCCGTCCAATCCGCTCCTGCACTGCGTGGATCTTGCCGCCATCGCCGCGCTCGGCAAAGCGCGCGGGCTGCTGACGATCATTGACAACACCTTCGCTTCGCCGATCAACCAGAACCCGCTGGCGCTTAGCATTGACGTGGTCGTCCACAGCGCCACCAAGTATCTCAACGGCCATAGCGACCTCAACGCCGGCGCGGTCGTTGCCTCCAGTGAGATCATCGCCCGCATCCGGCCCTGCGCCGTCAACCACGGAGGCATGCTCGATGCCCACGCCTGCTACATGCTCGAACGTGGGATGAAGACACTCGCCCTCCGCGTCGCACGGCAGAACGAAAACGCCGGCAAGCTCGCGCGCTGGCTGCAGAAACATCCCGCCGTCAGTCGCGTGAACTATCCCGGCCTGCCGGACCATCCCGACCACGCCGTTGCCGCGCGCCAGATGCGCGGTTTCGGCGGAATGTTGTCCTTCGAGCTGCGCGCTGCGGCACAGGCCGACGCGGTCCTGGGCCTCTTCAAGCTCGCCACTGCCGCGCTCAGCCTCGGCGGTGTCGAGACGCTGGTGACCATCCCGGCGAAGACTTCGCACGTCAAACTGACCGCCGCCGAGCGCGCCACCATCGGCATCAGTGATGCGTTGCTGCGCGTCTCCGTCGGCATCGAGGACGCGGACGACCTGATCGCCGATTTTGAGCAAGCGCTGGCCGCGAGGTGAAACCGTGAAGATCATCGTTGATGAGAATATTCCGTTTGGCCGCGAGGCATTTGGCCGGCTTGGCGACGTCGTGACGATGCACGGACGCAAGATGGATGCCGCCGCCGTGCGCGACGCCGACCTGCTGATCATCCGTTCGATCACCAAGGTCGGCCGCGACCTGCTCGAAGGCAGCCGCGTCCGCTTCGTCGGCACTTGCACGATCGGCACCGACCATGTGGACGAGACGTATTTGCGGGAGCGCGGCATCGGCTTCGCCAGCGCGCCGGGCTGCAACGCCAACTCCGTCGCCGAGTACGTCGTCTGCTCGCTGCTGGTCCTGGCCAAACGCGGCGGCTATCGTCTCGAGGGCAGGACCATCGGTGTTGTTGGCGTCGGCAATGTCGGCAGCAAAGTGGTCGCCAAGTGCGAGGCGCTCGGCATGAAGGTGCTGCAAAACGATCCGCCGCTGGCGCGGCTTTTTCCGTGCGAGAAGCGATTCCTGCCGTTGGAGGCGCTGGTGGACGCGGACTTCATCTCGCTCCACGTCCCGCTGACGAAGACCGGTGAAGACAAGACGTGGCACATGGCCGACGCGGCGTTTCTGAATCGAATGAAGCCGGGGGCGGTGTTGCTCAACACCTGCCGCGGGGCCGTTCTGGACAATGCCGCCGCTGTCAGGTGGGTCGCGGCCTCCGGGCGCGATTCCATCACGACGCAATCGCATCCGGGAGCCACGATCAACACAAGCTCGTTGATTCTCGACGTGTGGGAAGGCGAGCCCAATATCCTGCCGGATCTTGTCACTGAGGCTGCCCTTGGCACGCCGCACATTGCCGGCTATTCCTACGACGGCAAGGTCAACGGCACGACGATGGTTTGTCGGTCGGCTTGTGAGTTTTTGCAGAGTAGGACAGGCGTCCCGCCTATCCGATCATCATTGATGGACAGGCAGGACGCCTGCCCTGCTTTGGCGATGCCGCCCTCGCCGCATGCGCGGCTCACGCTCGACGCCTTTGGACGCTCCGACGAAGACGTGCTGCGCGAGGCGGCGCTGACCGTCTATGACATCGAGGCGGACGACCGGCGGCTGCGAGCCATTGCAGACTTGCCAGCCGGCGAGCGAGGTGCATACTTTGACCGTTTGCGGAAAGAATATCCGCAGCGCCGCGAGTTCCAGAACTCAACCATTACACTTTGCGGCGGTAGTGTGACCTTGGCCCGCAAATTGGCGGGCATCGGATTCAAATTGAACAAGTAGCCGCCGACGCGAGGAGGCGGGAGTGGTGGCGGCCGCAACCGGTCTGCCTCCTCACGTCGGCGGCTGCGTTTTGAAAGGAAACTATGAGTGAACAGCAAGCAGACATCGCCTTGATCGGCCTGGCCGTCATGGGCCAGAACCTTATTTTGAACATGAACGACCACGGCTTCACCGTTGTGGCCTTCAACCGCACCGTCTCGAAAGTGGACGACTTCCTCGCCAACGAAGCCAAAGGCACCAAGATTCTTGGCACCCATTCGCTTCAGGAAATGGCCGGGCTGCTCAAGCGCCCACGCCGCGTCATGCTGATGGTCAAGGCCGGCAAGGCGGTGGATGAGTTCATCGAGTCGCTGCTCGGCGTGCTGGAACCGGGCGACATCATCATTGATGGTGGCAACTCGCTCTTCGAGGACACCATCCGCCGCACCCAGTATGTCGAGAGCAAGGGCCTCCTCTACATCGGCACCGGTGTCTCTGGCGGCGAGGAAGGCGCGCGTCGCGGCCCCTCGATCATGCCCGGCGGTTCGCCCGCCGCGTGGCCGCATGTGAAGCCGATCTTCCAGGCCATCTCCGCGAAGGTTGCCGACGGCTCACCCTGCTGCGACTGGGTTGGCGAAGGCGGCGCGGGTCACTATGTGAAGATGGTCCACAACGGCATCGAATACGGCGACATGCAGCTGATCTGCGAAGCCTACCACCTCATGAAGGATGGTCTCGGCATGACGGCCGACGAGATGCACGAGGTCTTCAAGCAGTGGAACGAAGGCGAGCTTGGCTCCTACCTCATCGAGATCACGCGCGACATTCTCGCCAGAAAGGACGACGACGGCGCGCCGCTGGTGGACAAGATTCTCGACACTGCCGGCCAGAAAGGCACCGGCAAGTGGACCGTGAAAAGCTCCGCCGACCTCGGTGTGCCCGCCTCGCTCATCACGGAGGCGGTCTTTGCCCGTTGCGTCTCCGCGATGAAGAACGAGCGCGTGCTTGCCGCGAAAGCCTTCAAGCCGATCAACGCGAAGTTCCCCGGCGATCGCGCGCAGTGGGTTGAGGACATCCGCAAGGCCCTCTACGCCTCCAAGATGGTCAGCTACGCCCAAGGCTACATGTTGATGCGCGAGGCGGCCAAGGAGCACAAGTGGAACCTCAACAATGGCGGCATCGCGTTGATGTGGCGCGGCGGCTGCATCATCCGCAGCGTCTTCCTCGGCGAGATCAAGCGTGCGTTCGACAAGAATCCGAACCTGACGAACCTGTTGCTCGATCCGTTCTTCAAGAAAGCGATCAAAGGCTGTGCGCGCAGTTGGCGCAAGGTCATCGCGACAGCGGTCAAGAAAGGCATCCCGGTTCCGGCATTCAGCACCGCGCTGGCGTTCTTCGACGGCTTCCGCAGCGAGCGCCTGCCCGCGAACCTGCTTCAGGCCCATCGCGACTATTTCGGCGCGCACACCTACGAGCGCGTGGACAAGCCGCGCGGCGAGTTTTTCCACACCAACTGGACCGGCACCGGTGGCCGCGTAGCTAGCAGCACCTATACGGTGTAAGGAAGCCCACACTTCACAAAAGCATCGCCCGGCAGTCGAGAGATTGCCGGGCGACTTGTTTTTTGCGAGAACAGCACCGAGATCACACCGTCAGCGTGCTGCGCGAGCAGCAATCCTTATCACCGATGGCCACCGCCGCCGCCACCGCGGTGGCCGCCACCACCGTGGCCGCCACCACCGTGGCCGCCGCCACCGTGGCCGCCGCCACCGTGGCCGCCGCCACCGTAATAGCGACCGCCACCACCGTAGTAACGACCATAACAGCCACGTCCGCCGTACCATCCGCCGCCCCAGCCTCCACCCCAATAGAAGCTGACGCTCGGCCAGCATCCGCCATAGCCGTAATAGGGGCTGTAGCCATAGGACGGGTAGTTGTAGCCGTAATAAGTGGGATAGCCGTCATAGTAGTAGCCGGAGTAGGGTGTGGAGTAGTAATAGCTTTGCGCACCCGCTTCGACGGCACCGAGGGTCAGGAAACCCAACGCCGCGCACATTACCGCCAGTTTTGCCATTTTCATAAGGTCGTCCTTCTTTAAATTATCGCACACTATGACGATAGGCGGGCACGTTTTCTTCATTCAACAGAAGCTTTTTGTTCTCACCCGGGGACGTTCACCACAGGGGCCAGGGTGTCGCCAGACAGAACGGGATGTTGGCAACAACGAAACCGACGCTGTTGCTGCCACTTGCGCGGCGCGGTTCACTCCACACTCATCGGCTGTAGCGCGATAGAGGCCTTGATCAGGTAGCTGCATGTGCACAGGTCCGTGGCGTCGGGCATGAGCACCAAGCCGCCGACGGGCACCACATTGATCCAGCAGCCGGGGCGGATGCCACCGAAGTTTTGCACGCCGCGAGGCTTTTGGAGGTCCACGTAGCCCAGTGTCCCCGAGCGGAAGACCATGAGATTCCGTGACGCGGCCGGGATGCCGCAGCCGTAGGAGCGGGGGAACGTGATGTCCTGCGGCCTGCCGGTCAGCAGATCCCATCCATGGGATTGAAAAAGGACGGTCTGGCCGTGAATGATGGGGCGCATTTTGTAAGTAGCCCTGATGTCCCAACGCCGCCGTCCCGTCGAGGTATCGAAGGCGGCCAGGCGTCCGCCCAGCTCCGACGCGAGTTTGAAGGCCGTATTTTGGTAGCACATCAGCAGCGTCTGATGTTCTTCACTGAGCGCGAGCAGCGTGCCGTAAACATCCTCGTCCGATTGCCAGACGACCTTCCCGCTGGACAGATCGAGCGCGACCAGCGTGCCGGCGGGATGCGCCGCGCCCTTGTCGGGGACGCCGCGCTTCTTTTCCTTCTTGCGGTCCCCGAGGGCCTCGTCGCGGTCAATCACATACACGCGGCCGCCGCCGATGGCGATGGCGTTGTGCCGGAGCGAGTTTTGAGGTTGCCAGCTCCACTTCAGCCTCCCCGTGGCCGCGTCCATGGCGAACAGCAGCCTGGACTCTGTCCACTGCTCCCGCATATCGCCCGGGCGGTAGCGGAACGTCACGAGATGCGCGGTGTCCGCCACGGTACCGATGAGAGTGTCGCCAACACAGGCGACCATGCCCCATTCGCCGGGCCGCCCGCCCTTGGGGGTTGGCGCGGTGAACGTGTTGAGCAGCCTGCCGGTGACGGGATCAAGCCGCAGGCACTTGTCATCGGTTCGCACGAACAGGCCGTACTCGCCGACGCAGAGATTGCTGCCGGTCCCCGCAACGCCCATGAGGTGGTCGCCATCATAAACCTTGAGGATATCCGGCAACGGATACTCCCACAGCACGCGGCCGTTGTACGGGTCCACACACCGCAGCGCGTTGAGGCCCTCAATGAAGAGCCGCCCTTTGTAGAATAACGGCGCCGGGCCGCGGCCGTGACGGCTTGGCATCCGGAAGTTGAGGTCGTTGAACCAGCAAATGCCGAGCGGCCCTTTGACGAGCGTGTCGGTGGAGCAGCAGGTGTTCGCGGCGTCGCAATACTGATGCGTCCACGTTCCCGCGCCGGCCAGGTCGCCTCGCTCGGTCATTGTCATTGCGCCCGGCTGGCCGAAACACGACTTGCCGCCATACGGCCGCAGCACCCGGTTGATTTCCTTCGGTGGCGCCGCATCGGCTCCGCCGCTCATCGAGCGGCCCGACACGATCAAGTTGGCGAAGTAGCTAGGCCAGCGATTCTGATCGAGTTGTCCCTGATGAACGCTGACGCGCACGCCATACAAGCCCGCCGCATCCAGTTTCCGACGGGCGAGCGCGACCTTCTCCGGATCGGCGTCAATCGCGCAGATATGCAATCGCGTATTCCTTGCCAAGGCTGCCGCCAACCCGCCATCACCGCACGCCAGGTCGAAGCAATAGCCCTCGGTCACGCCCGTCTTGCGAATGATCTCATCGGCAGCGGCTTCCGCCGCGTCGGCCCCGGTGGAAACCAGCGGCTTCTCCTGGACGATCTTCGCCGCTGCCTTGCTGCCATCGAAGCAATAGATCGTTCCCCGGTCGGTGCTGACATAAAGCCGCCCGCCTGCGACCGACAGGCCAAGTGGCTCACCATCGACGGACCTCGTCAGCAGCACCTTGCGCGACTTCATATCGAGCACGCTGACCTTGTTCGTGCTGCCAACGATCACCTTGTCGCCCGCTACGATGAGCGCGGACACCGGCCTGTGAGGACTCGGCGTCCGCCAGATCGGTTCGGTGAAAACGGTCTGCGTGGTTTTCTTCCCCTTGGGAGCCGTGACTTTCTTCTGCTGCCACAGGTTGCTTCGGTCAACCGCTGCGATTTCCTTCGCCGTCGCATAGACGATCGTTTCCGGCGTGACCGCCATCGCCAATGGGTCCGCGCTGGGACGGAATCCCTGCCTGCCCGTCTCCACATCGAAGGCGTAGCCGGAGTTGAAGAAATGCGAGTCGGTGGCCGCGATGCCTGCCCCGCCGGCCTTGCCGAACGTCTGGAGATGAAAGTAAAGCAGCTTGCCGGTGGCCCGGCTGAACGCCGCGGGCACCGCGCGTCCCGTCGGCACCAACAACTTCTCGCCGGCTACGACCAGGTCGCCTTGCGCCGAGACGCCGCTATGAGCGTTGGCGGTCGGGTGCGGCTGCGGCATGAACATTCCGCCA